>Ga0233403_10000646_pt1 | contig 16503 bp, 7 predicted proteins | sample Na_oxic_1_MG_FD_179866 | JGI IMG/M metagenome (GOLD analysis project Ga0233403, IMG submission 179866) | Seawater microbial communities from Saanich Inlet, British Columbia, Canada - Na_oxic_1_MG | ecosystem: Environmental > Aquatic > Marine > Inlet | place: Canada: British Columbia | collected...
GCGGATTATGTCCCCAGAACAAAATGGTTTTTGGTAAAACCTCACCATAATAATCGGCAACAACAAATCCCCCGTAAGTGAACTGGTTGACCATTATTCTAGGAAGCAAACAATTAGCCAACCCCGGTTCGTACCAGTTAGGTGTCCCAAGAGAATTGGCAAAACGGATAACGTGGGTGTAATGATGCCTACCCGTTCCTTGACCCAAAGCGATAGATTCGGGGCCTAATGTTTGTCTGATATTATCAAGCTTTGAAGCGATCTCGTCTAAGGCGGTATCCCAATCGATCTCTTGCCATTTATTTTCTCCCCGGTTTCCGATACGTTTTAAAGGACTCAGAAGCCTTTTGGGATGATACATCATTTCGGGCGTGTAGTGCCCTTTGAGGCACATTTGTCGTTGATTAAAAGGAGACTCAGCCGGCTTGACTTTTATCAGTTTACCGTTTTTCACTGATAACAGCATACTGCATCCACCGTGACATATTCGGCAGACACTTTTAAACGTTTTTTCTTGTTCGCTTAATTCCATAGTTTTTATATTTTTACATTTCGATATCAGGAAAAAGACTCTTGCTGTCAATTTTTCGGTGATATCCTACAAAACTCCCCGCTTTGAACTCCAATTCATCACAATATTTTTTACAGTAAAACTATCTACTTTTCATAATCTTGAGACACTTGAACTAAAACTTTATAATGAGGTCACAAATTATTTTCAATTTGTGACTCAAAATAATTTTCTACAGGTTGTTGTTCCTAGTGCAATCGGCATGGGTGAGGCTTTATTCTTAGGTTTTGGGTTAACGCAAATATTGCCCACCAACCCTGTCAGTGTTTTTGCTAATATTTGCTAAGATAGGATATACTCTGTAACCTATTATCAAACATAAAAGGAGAATGAGTAATCATGACTCAAGAAAACAAGCCAAGTAAAAATCCTAAGATCACAAAATCAGCAGTAACCACGGTTGCGCTATTAGCCAGCGGCTCAGTATTGGGTGTGACGGGAGTGACTTTTTTAGCCTCTCATTGGGGACTGCCTGTGGTATGGAAGGCTTGGCAAGCCATTGGCGTCTCACAAAAAGCCATCACTGTTGCCCATCAAGTCGGCGCGGTTGGTTTTTTATCGGCCGCCGCTGTGCATCTTACCTCTAAAAAGCCTGTGATTAAAAATCATCTCAAAACCGTCGTTGAATCTGCGGTTTAAATAGTGATAAAAAACAACTTTATCAATAATTTCACTAAAAACCTCGGAGGTTTTCAAAACCTCCGAGGTTTCGCACGAACTATTTTTCTGAACGTCTATAGTCGTTTGCACAGGCCTTCATCAAAGTCAGATGTCACTGACCCTTAATAATCCTGACAGACTTGAACCAAAACTTTACAGTTTTCCTCAATGATTTTGGGTCGGTTTTACTTCATTGGGGCTAAATCCCCTAATGTTCTCGTTTCTAAAAAGACACGCGGATTTTGATAAATTTGGTGAGTGCCAGGGTGTTCTATATTGTTTATGGGTTTAGAGTCCGCATAAACGACAATACTTTTTGATTTCATGAGTAGTTCACTTTTACTTCATAACATATATAGCATTTCCCAATCAGATTAGGTACAGATTAATTATTATTTATCAATATATTAATGATTATTTTTGTCCCCTAGCTAATAGGGAAACGCTATAAGCAAATCAAAAAAACATTCAATTACTCTATTTATAAATTAAAATAGAAACCGTATTTTAATTTTTGACAATAAGTACTTACGTTTCGATGTATAACGCTTCGCTTATACACCCTACACGATCTGTTGTGTACCATCTAATGTTTCAAGCTAATTTAATCGTTAAGTATTCCGGAAATTTTTGAATTTGGTTTAAATCATTTTCCAGAATGAGTAAATCGTTGATTTTCTCTTTTTCCTTAAAATGGGCAAATTTATACGTCATATACATCATTCGATTTCTGTCATTAGGAATTAATTCCGCTTGCAGTCTCACCCCGTTTTTTCTGGCCTCATTTCTGAGGTGATTGATCATAACCGTGCCAACACCTCTTGATATGACACGACAAGACATTAACAGCAATTTAATTGTCCACATATCGTCGTCACATTCTACCAGCGTTACCCCAATTTTGCCGTAAGTGCCGTATTTGTCATCAAGCTCGGCAATCAATAATAAATGTCGCTCAGATTGACAAAAATGACTCAATTCTTCATAAGAATAGGTATAACCGGTGGTATTCAATTGGTTGGTGCGTACCGTTAATTCTTCAGCACGTTGCAAATCTTCTTCTTTCGCAGCTGAAATCGTGAAAACCATCTTGAGCGTAGCCATAAATTCTTCCTTTGGGCCCACAAAATCCTCTTCTATCCTTTGACGCGCTATATCGCTGAGATACATCTGCCGTCGCTTTTTTGAATCTTCAGTCATAAAACGGGGCTTCATTGCCGGCAGGTCTAAGACCTTATCAATATCTGCCGCATCAATACAAAGCACATTTGGCAGTGAGAAATTAACTTCCTCACGTTCAAAAGCTTGATCATCAATCAAGGCAAGTGTGTCAATACCGATATTGATTTTTTGTGCAATCGTCTCTAAGCTTTGCGCTTTAGAATTCCAATTAATTTGCGGATACAAAAAATAATCGGATAAGGATAATGCCTCAAGTTGTGCCATGGCATGGCTATATTCATTTTTACTCGCAATTGATTGCAAAATACCACGATTGTCCAGCGTTTTAATGATGTTCGTCACACCATCACGCAAGGAAATCTGGTCATCTTCCAACAGCACTCCATTCCATAATGTGTTATCCAAATCCCAAACCACACATTTTATCTTCTGCTCGCTTGTTTCTGGAACGGAATTTTCAGTCATCATGCCTTCTCCTTTTGTCTAGCTCTTCGCTTTTCTAATGCAAAACTATGATAACCCGATTTCGCTATGATGATTTGTTGCATCTGAGTGCTACCTTCGATGATCTCCATAATTTTGGCATCTCGCAGATACCGTTGCACCGGATATTCACTGCTGCAACCATTGGCACCGTGAATTTGCACCGCATCATTTGCCACTTTGCTTACCATTACGGATGCAAAATATTTGGCTATTGAGGTTTCCATAATCAATGACGGATCGCCCTTCTCTTTTAGATAGCCAGCATGATAACAGAGTAATCTAGACGCTTTGATGTTAGTGATCATCTCGGCTATCAGTTGTTGAATCAATTGATGTCCTTTTAAAAAAGAGCCAAATTGTTTTCGTTCACTCGTGTAACTGAGGCAAGCATCTAAACAAGCCTGCCCTAGTCCCAAACATCCCCAGCCAACGCAATATCGACCATGATCCAGTGCGGTGCTGGCAACATGGGAGAAACCAAAACCTACCCTGCCGACCAAATTTTCTGCTGGAATTTGACACTCGTTCATAAACACTTTGGCTAACATAGCCGATCTAAAACCCAATAGTCCAGTAATTGGCTCGGTTGAAAAACCGGGACTATTTCTTTCAACCAAAAAAGCGGATGGCTTTCCTTCACACTGCGCGATAATCAAAAACAGATTAGCCACTTGTCCAAAAGAAATCCATTTTTTTTCACCATTCAAAATAGCAGAATTATTGGAAATAACCGCCGTCGTTTCTACACTCTTGGCATCACTACCGACATGAGGTTCAGTTAAGCCAAAAGCACCGATAGTTTCACCAGTGCCTAATTTGGGGAGCCAATTTGCTCTTTGAGAGGCACTTCCCCATTTCAAAATGGCCTGACAAACCATACCATGAACCGTCAGTAAGCTAAGCAACGAGGCGCTACTTCGCCCAATTTCTTCACACAAAAGACCAAAGGTGATGGCATCCATACCTTGTCCACCCTGTTCTTTAGGGATGATAGCACCTAAATAGCCAACAGATGCCAGTTTTTTAATGATTTCTGGTGGTGTACTTTCCTGTTGATCATTTTGGTCAGCGTAAGGCGCAATCTCTTGACTAACAAAAGATCGGAAATTCTCTTGAGCTTGAATTTGCTGGGGAGATAATTCGATTTCCATTTTTTATTCCTTTTTTAGAAATGGCTAATGAGAGTAATGAATTAATTATATTATCCATTATCCCATTTTCCGTTCAATAAAACTAACAATGGCGTTTAACGTTCTGAAATTATCATAATCAAGGTCTTCGTTTTCCACCTTGAATTGAAACTCTTTTTCCACAAACAGAACTAACTGCATTGCAAACAAGGAATTAACTAAGCCCGACGCAAAAAGGTCTTGATCATCGGGTACATCGTTACTGATAAACTGAGCCATAAAACCCTTGATTTGGGCCATAATGTCATCTCTGTCCATACAAATTACCTTTCAATATAATGAGTTACGAAGAAATTATCCGGCAATATGGGTGACGAATAAACGGTTATCATAAGTATCAGGAGAAAACAGCCCATTTGAGCGTGACACACATTGCCGAATTAGCTAAAATTTTTCTATAGATTTTCAGGTAAATAATTTCCCTTCCTACTGCCCTGTGAAATTTTTTTATGAAAAACTATAGGTCATGATGTAGGGTGGGCAAGTATGCGGTTTGAAACCTCATCATGTCATCGCACACTTGCCCACCATTATCCATTTAATCCCTCGTTTTCATGGTTTTTCTATTGGCACCATTACAATTGAATGTGCTAAATATTGTGAGTTGTTTCGTTCATTAGCGAAGCTCATTCCAGAAATTAAAGGCAAATGTGGGTTTCAGGAAATCATATTTGTTATATTCTGAAAAAACAAATGTTAACTATTTTTTCAAGATGATTGAAGGCTGCCTTTCTATCGACTGATTATTGCTGATAGCTATAAAAACCTTGACCGCTTTTACGACCATGCAAGCCGGCATCAACCATTTTTTTCAATAAAGGAGAACACCTGAATTTAGAATCCTGATAACTTTCATACAAGACTTGCAGAGTCTCGACAACGGTATCAAGTCCGATTAAATCAGCCGTTTCCAGAGGCCCCATGGCATGTCCGTAACATTTTTTGAATAGGTCATCAATGTCTTTCGGAGCGGCAATATTTTCCATCACGAGATTTGCAGCTTCGTTCATGAACAGGTGAGACAACCGGTTTGCCACAAAACCGGGGGCATCATTCACAATGATGTAATCCTTGCCCATTTGGGTTAAAAACTTTTTCGAGGTTTCAATGGTTTCCTCAGAAGTATGGTAGCCACGAATGGTTTCAACCGTCTTTTTCATGGGCACCGGATTCATAAAGTGCATACCAATCACTTGGGCTGGGCGTTTTGTGACCGAGCCAATGCGAGTAATGGAAATCGCTGACGTATTGGCAGCAAAAATGCAATGCGCTGGACAAATCGCATCCAGTTGAGCATAAACCTCTTTTTTGATGTCCCATTTTTCGACTACATTTTCAACCACAAAATCGGCATTTTTGAGTAATTGATAATCAGTGGTAAAGGTGATCTTCTGTAAAACGTTTTCAGGGTCTTCAATATTTTTCTTGTTAAAAAAACCTTGAAAACGGATATTATTTTTAATTTCCGATTTGGCATGGGCCAAAATCTCCTCAGAAAGATCAATGAGGATAACTTGATGATCGGTTTGAGCCAGGTTTTGCGCCACACCGATCCCCATAACGCCAGCACCGATAACACCAAGGGTTTGAATGTCCATAATATCTCCGTAGTTAATGAAAATTGAGTTGTAATGGAGTCCAAAGCTTCAACTTTGATAAATTATCAAAATTGAACAGGGTTGTCCTCCATTGGGTAGGAGGGTGGATTAGCGACAGCGTAATCCACCCTACATAAAGGTTCAATTTGTAATCCTGAGTATAAAATACCTGATAATACCTGATTCAGTACTTAGTTGAGCGTTCTGCTCCGCTTCATCAAACGGTGTTTGTGACCAGAAATGAATAATGTGGCTTGGTATGCCAGGGTTCGCCAACCATGATAATCGGCAGGGTGGTTGGGATTAATCAGGTTTGGTTTAGATATTGATGACCCGAATAAGCGTTAATCCATCTCGAAACGGCAGAATAACCTGCTCAACTCGTGGCTCATTGGCAACCATAAGGTTAAAATCAGCAATCGCTTTTCCATCAGTTGTTTGTTGTTCAATCGGAAGATACACTTGCCCTGCATATAGGGTGTTATCTACACATATAAAGCTCCCAGCCGTCACTAAACCCGTATCAAGGAGCACTTTGAAATAATCGGCATACCCTTGTTTATCGGCATCAATAAACACTAAATCGAAACATTCTTTTCTATTGGCCAACTTCTGCAATGTTTCCAGTGCCGGTGCCACTTCTACTCGAATTTTACGGCCATGAGGCGAAGCTTGAAAACAATTTTGAGCAAATTTTGCTACATAAGGATCGATTTCACAAGCAACGACATATCCGTCATCGGGCAATGCCTCCGCCATTGCTAAAGATGAATATCCGGTAAACAAGCCTATTTCCAAGATGCGTTTGGCTTGCATCATATAAATAAACATTTTCAGCGTTTGTCCCTCAACATGACCAGTAAGCATTATCATGTCTAATTGAGTGACAGTTTCGCCATCAGAAAAGTGCTGTTCCCAGTCTTCCGCATACGTTTTTTGGGCAAGTGTTGCCAATGCTTCCGATTCAGGGGTGGTAGATTGATTTAGATAAGGATCGATATCGACTGCCAGATGATAGGCTTTTTCAATCGAAGCCCTCAAGTCGTTAGGGATATTCATCGATTCTGCTAACTGAACGATATCTTTTACTTGTTCTGCCAGAAAACCCAACATAGGTATGGCTTTGATCGTTTTTTCTGCTTGTTTTATTTTCATTTTGATGATTTTTTTACAGAGTGTCGCGGGGCTTCGATATACACAATGAGCGTAATAAACATTATGTCCTTTGCCCACCCAGCCACAGATGTTTCGGTGCCGGACATCCGTGTCCGCGCACCACTCAACACGAAGGAATCTCTTCCCCATGATGGCACGAAAGCTTTCCCGAATGGAAAAGTGCTTTAAGGAAAGAGGTGGATCAAATCCGACTTCGGTTCTTCCTTACTCGCAGCGTAATAAAACGACTAAATTACCCAAAATCATGATTATTCGAACTATATGACTTAAAATACCTGAAAATTTTAAGTATTGGCGAGATTGCTTTTCCTCAACAACAGCTATTTTAGCAGTATTTCAATATGTTCTTTAACCACCGCAATCGCAGGTTCTCTGAAAATACCAAAATGATCACCGGGCACTTCAATCACTCGAAAATCGCTTTGAATCCAGTTACGCCAAGGTGCAACGTAATCATAAGAATCCAGCACCTCTAAAGCGGGCAATTTCAAAGTCGGATCGATGTCATCGACAAATCCCTTGCTGGCCTTAAAATACCAAACATCTGACGCATCATACGGCAAGGGTTCGTAGGCTTGAAAGGTTTCCAGCACATAATCTAGAATTTCCATTGGGCCTTTTAAAAAATGATAGAGAGTTTCTTTGGCTGACAAACTGAGGTTTCCTTTATCGGCCAGCAGTTTGGCAAGATGAGCCAGTTGGAATGTCGGTGGTAAAGCTTTCAAGTCTGCCAGTGTTATTCCCAGTTCTGTTTGACTGCTTAACAGCAGACTGGCAATCAGGAGCGTTCTGATATCATTGCTCAATTGAGTCATTTCAGTATTTTGAGGAGGAAAGGTATCAAACATAACGAGGTGTGAAATTTGTTCACCCTGACGTTTTAATTGTTGAGCCATTTCCAGTGCAATAACCCCACCCATTGATAATCCACCCAGGCAATAAGGGCCTTGTGGTTGAACCAAACGAAGGCATTGAATATAGTGAGTAACCATCTCTTCAAACGTTAAAGGCATTTGCTTGCCATCAAGACCTCTGGCTTGAAAGGCATAAACCGGGTAATCAGGTCCTAAAATTGCAGCCAGTCGATAAAAATCATTTGCGAATCCAAGTATGCCATGAACCCAAAAAGACGGTTGATAATGACCGCTGGTATTGATGGAAACTAATTCTGGTGGTAGTTTTGAACGGGTATTTGTTTCTTTGAACACCGTTTCTCCACCGCCTTTTTGTGCCAGCACTGATGTTGACTCAGCTTGTTCTTGATAATACGCGATCAAATGGTTTTGATACTTTGAACACAGAAATTGAGAAAAAGCATTTACCGAAGGATATTCTAAAAAGACTGCTGGGGTTATTTCCAATTGGTACTGATTGTTGATACGAATAGCAAATTCGGTCAGCGCAATCGAGTTAAAACCATAATCACGGAGAGGCTCAGACCAGTCAATTTGTTGAACATTGAGTTTTAACTGGGTGGTGGCCATGTTCAGCAAGTCTGTTTGGACTTTTTCTAACAGTTGGCTTTTTTCGACCGAATCCAGCATTGTTTCTTCTGCGCTTTGAAAGTCTGGCAACAGTTTGACCCAACGTTGCCCCTTGTCATAGCGAATCTCAACATCTGAGGTTTGAAATTCGCTCAAAACAATATCGACGATCTGGTCAAAGCTGGACAAAGCGACCGTTTTGTAATTGATTAACTCCGATTCTAGCGGAATCGTTTTGGCAAAGTCGCTGACGTGCTGGGGTTGTTGTCCCGGTTCTAAATAAGCATACAATACAAAAATTGGCTCAACTGGCTTTCGTTGCAGCAAAGTTTGACTGAGGTGGACACAAGAATGAAGGCCCATTTCTAGTTGAGCGTTCTGCACCGCCTCATCAAACGGTGTTTGTGACCAGAGATGAATGATATGGCTTGGTAGGCCAGTCTTCGCCAATAATTTTTGATAATCGCCCGGGTGGTTAGGATTAATGGAATAGGTTTGAGGATCCAACATTTGGTAACTTTCCCCAGGCATGACTAGAATCACTTCATTTAACAGTCGTTCTTTGAAATGCAGATACCGAGTCTTATCAATATCAAACAATAGCACTGAACCTGTTGCTGAAGAACCTTGAGTCAGGTTGATTGGCAACGCGACACGACAACGTGGGTAATACTGCCCAAAAGCCGCCCAATCAATAGACGCACCCTGTACATATAATTTAGCCACACTTTGAAAGAGTTGTTGCCAATTTGAGGCCCATTGCTGTATGCTTGGCAGCCAAACACCCGTTTCAGGTCGGCAATGTTGACCCATATCTATTAGTGTGGGCTGAGGGCCAATTTCCAAAAAGATATCAATACCCTGTTGGTAAAGGGTTTCTATCCCGGCTGCAAATCTCACCGTTTGTTGGGCATGACGACACCAATAATCGGGGGTTGTTATTTCTTCTGTCACTAACTTGCCAGTCAAATTGGAAATAATATCTAGCTGTGGAGATGAGTAATTGACTTCTGACGTGATTTTTTCCAAATCGGCTAATATCGTTGTCATTAAAGGAGAATGGGCACCTACCGAAATGTTCAAGCGATAGGTTTCAATCCCTTGTGCCTCTAAAGTCGCTTTGACGGCTTGAACCGCTTGGCTTTGCCCAGAAATGACTGTATTATTGGGTTCATTAATGGCTGCTATTGAAACCGCTTCTTGATAAGGTTGACAGGCTTTGATGACTTGGGCTTCATCGGCTAAAACGGTCACCATTTCTCCATCTTGAGGGAGGGACTGCATTAAACGCGCCCGTTCCACAACGAGTTTCAGTCCGTCTTCTAAGCTAAAGACACCGGCGACACAAGCAGCGACGTATTCTCCCAAACTATGCCCCATGACAGCGGTGGGTTCGATACCCCAAGATTTCCATAATGCGACTAAAGCATATTCTAACGCAAAGAGTGCCGGTTGGGTATAGATGGTTTCATCAAGAGAAAAATGCCGCCCCCGGGAAAATAGAATCTTTCTTTCTTCTTTCGCATCAGCTTCTTGATATAAAACTTCCAGCAACGGTTTTTCTAAATAAGCCTGTAAAATTTCATCACAACGCTCCAGTGTTTGACGGAAAATCGGTTGAGTCTGATAAAGTTCACGTCCCATACCCACATACTGCGAGCCTTGCCCAGTGAATAAAAAGGCGATTTTGGGAGGCTGACGGTGTTTTTTCGTCCGAAAAGTCTCCAAGTGTTCACACAAGAGTATGAGCGAGTCAGTCACAATAGCGCGGGAATGCTCTGATGGCTTGGTTTTAACCGTGAAACGAATATCGGATTTATCATCCGTCTCAAATAACAAGACTGAACCACTGGGCGTTAGCAAACCAGGTTCCAGTTTCGATACTTGCCACCGGTTTTGTTCGCCTATGTTGATCGGTGTCTTGGTGGTCATCAATGATTCATTGCGCTCAGGCAAGGGTTTTTGGGCATCGACGCTTTTCAAGCTTTGATCGGCCATCGATATCCAATACCGTTCTTTTGCAAAGGGATAAGTCGGCAGAGAAATACGTTGCGGCTTTGGGTTTCCATAGAGCAATTGCCAATCTATTTCTACGCCAGAAACCCATAATTGCGCCAGTTTGGACAATTTTCTCTTTTTGATAATGCTGTGAACAAAATCTCTGCCTTCTTCTCCTTCAATCAACAGTTCTGATTGAGTTTTGCTGGTTTTGACGTTGCCGCAATAAAAAGCCTTTTTATCGGTTTGTCCTTGAATATATTGGGTTAATTTCGCAGTTAACTCATCAATACTAGAAACCACCATCGCCAAACGCTCTACCATTGCTTCGCGGCCCATTTGCAAGGTGTAAGCGATATTTGACAACAGAATATCAGATTGTTTTCCTAAAAATTCTACCATCAATCTTGCATAAGCTTGTAGCCGTTCCGCATTTTTGGCCGACAGTACCATCAATTGCGGTGAATCATTAGTAATAGAAGGTAACTTTGATTCATACTCTTCTAAAACAATATGGGCATTGCTACCGCCAAAACCAAAGGAACTGATACCCGCACGGCGCGGTATTTTATGACCCCCCGTGTCAGTCAAAGGTGTCCAGGCACGATTTTCGGTGACCAGGTAAAACGGACTGTCTTGTAGTTGAAGATAAGGATTAAGCTGTGTAAAGTGCAAATTCCCGGGTAATATTTTATGCTTCATCGCCAACAACACTTTAAATAGCCCAGCCATCCCAGCGGCTGACTCGCAATGACCCATATTCGTTTTTACTGAACCCAAACCACAATGCGGCTGTGTGGGAAAGGATTTCCCGCCTCTTTTATAGAGTTCAGCAAAGGCATTTTTAAGCGCATTGATTTCGATAGGATCGCCTAAACTCGTCCCGGTACCATGTGCTTCGATATAACTGATCGTGCTTGGATCGAAATGCGCATTTTCGTAAGCACTGATTAACAATTGTGCTTGGGCCTGCGGGTTGGGAGCGGTCAACGAAGTCGCATGACCACCGTGGTTTATAGCCGTGCCTTTAATCACCGCGTAAATCTGGTCACCATCAGCAAGGGCCTTGTTTAAGGGTTTTAACCAAGCAGCCCCAATACCTTCGCTGCGAACATACCCATCCGCCCGTTTATCAAAGGTTTTACAACGGCCCTCTTTACTCAACATGCCCGCTTTGCCAATGGTCAGTGCCCCACCAGGGCTTAAAATAATATTTACCCCACCAACGATAGCCATCTCACAAGTACCACTGTGGATCGCTTCCACCGCCCGATGAATCGCCACCAAAGAACTTGAACAAGCAGTGTCGATAGGTTCACTGGGACCATGCCAATCAAAAAAGTAAGAAACACGGTTTGCGAGAATGGATAAAGCCGTGCCAGTGGCCATCTGTGCATCAAACTCTGGTAGATGGTTCTTTAGTAATTCAAAGTAATCATTCACTGATACGCCCACAAATAAGCCCGTTTTGGTACCAGACAACTCTGAGGCTTTATAGCCAGCATCTTCAATCGTTTTCCAAACCGTTTGCAAAAACAATCGTTGTTGAGGATCCATCAACTCGGCTTCTCGTGGCGAAATGTTAAAAAACAACGGATCGAACTTATCCACGGCGGGTATAAAACCACCCCATTTGGCATTGTGAGTCTGATAAGCTTGCCAATCCCAACGTTCAATAGGTACTTCTGTAATTAAATCATCTCCTGCTTCTAAGTGTTGCCAAAAACTATCCAAGTCTGCTGACTGGGGCATGATACCGTTGATACCGATAATGGCTATTGGTGTGTTGGCTGATAAAGTCGCCTTTGTTGTCACGGATTCTATAAATCGACTTTTGATCTCGACTGTTGTTTCTGTGGTTGGTGGCGTGGTGGAAACGGTTTGGTAATAACCAATAAAACGTTGTTGGTATTTATCGAACAGGGATTGGGATAAAGCACCCATTGAAGGATATTCAAAAAATATTGCTGGTGTTATCTCTAATTGGTACTTCTCATTGATACGATCTGCAAACTGGGTGAAAGCAATCGAATTAAAACCATATTCACTGATATGGTCAGACAAATCAATCTTTTCGGGATTGAGTTTTAAAATGGTAGCGGCAAGATTCACCAAGCCGGTTTGGACTTTTTCTAACAGTTGGCTTTTCGCGGCCGAGTCCAGCGAGACTATGGTTTCTGTGGGTTTTAAGCTATCTGTTGATTCAAGCTCAAGCGCCAGCCATTTTTTGACTTTCGGACGAAAGCCTTCAATGAAGAGAAATTGATTTTTGTCTTGCCATGTTAGCCCTTGATTAAAGACTTCTAACCCAGTCTCGGTTAAAAGCACTTGTATCCCCATGGTGTTAATAATCCACTTTTCAGTTTGTTCATCAGCATGCATACCACCGCTTTGCCATGAAGGCCAGTTGATGGAAAGTGTTTTACCAAAACGTTTTTTAGCAACCCTTTGTTGTTCACGCCAGAGGGCAAAGTTGTCCAAAAAACTATTGGCATAAGCGTATTCACTCAGCATCCGTCCGATAATGCCTATCACAGCGGCAAAGGAGGAAAACAACACAAAAAAGTCTAAGGATTCTTCTTGAGTGGCTTCGTCTAAATAGACGGTACCGTGAACTTTAGGAGCCAACATAGCTGCAATCTCATCTGGAGTTTTCTTGAGGATTGAAGAAGCTTGTGGAGCCACGCCGGCACTATGAATAATGCCATTGATTTCATGAAAATGGGATTTGGTTTGGGCGATAAGGTTTCTCACATCTTCGCGTTTAGAAATATCAGCCTGTTGGTAGATAACCTGCGCACCCAAGTCATTAAATTGTTGAATTTTATTGGTTTGTTCTTCATTTAACGCCGAACGCCCGGTCAAAACCAGCTTAGCTTTAAAATGCTTGGCTAAGTATTCAGCAAAAATGAGTCCTAAACCGCCAGCACCGCCCGTAATGAGATAGACTCCGTTTTCTTTTAACAGCGTTGTGACGGTGGTCTCATGCGCTGGATCAAATTCTTGCAGATGTTTGACCCAGCGTTGCCCTTTCTCGTAGCAAACTTCAATATCTGACGTTTGAAATTCGCTCAACACAATATCGACCACCTTGTCTAAGCTAGGCAAGGCGATGGTTTTGTAATTTAACTTGGGATTTTCCAAGCGAATGGTTTTGGCAAACCCTTGAAAAGCCGCATACTGAGGTTGTCGTGCCTCGAATGAGTCTAAATAAATATACGACACAAAAATGGGTTCAACCGGCGCTTGTTCCAATAAGGTTTGACTGAGATGGAAACAAGAATAAAGGCTCATTTCTAGTTGAGTATTCAGCACTCCCTCATCAAACGGTGTTTGTGACCAAAGATGAATGATGTGACTTGGTAAGCCGGTTGTTGCCAACAATTGACGATAATCCGCCGGGTGGTTGGGATTAATGGAATAGGTTTGAGAATCTAATGCTTGGTAACTTTCCCCAGGCATGACTAGAATGACTTCATTTAAAAGTCGTTCTTTGAAAAGAGGGTAGCGAGTCTTATCAATATCAAACAATAGCACAGAACCCGTTGCTGAGGCACCTTGAGTCAGGTTGATTGGCACTGAAGTGGTGGGCAAGCCGGTTTCCGATGGTTGCCACACGTTTTCATAGTACATTTTGACAGGTGTATTGGCGGATTGTTGCGTCAATGGTTTCACCGAAAAGTCGGACAGGCGAACCCGTACTTCCCCCGTTTCATCCAACATGAAAATATTAAATTTGAGGTGAGGGTCAGTATGTTTGGCCTTGTGGACATAAGCATAACTTTGCTCGGATAACGGCCCTAAAACTTCTACTTCACCCAACGCAGATGGAACGTAGGGTGTAGCAATTGTGTTCTGCCCTATCAAGACGTTCACCGTTTGCAACGCACCCTCCATGAGTGACGGATGCAGAACAAAATCGTTAAAACCATATTTTAACATATTGGGTACAAAAAGACGGGATAAGGCTTCGTTGTCATTATGATATAGAGTTTGAATCGTTTGAAAGCCAGGTCCGTAGTGTTGGCTGGTAGCATTAAATAACTGATAACATTTGGTATTGGTCCATATCGCCGGGCAACGGTTTTTGATGGCCTCAATATCAATCAGTTCAGATTCGCTAACAATTTGACTTTCATAAGTTAATTGACCTTGAACATGTACTTGTCGTGACCCTTCGTCATCAAGGCTAGTCACCTCAAATTCAACTTCGTTCGGGGTTGGGTATAAACTGATGTTAACGCGCTTGGGCGCGTCAGATACAGTCAGCAGTTTAGCCCAAACGATGTTCGTGATTCTCTTTACCGGTTGTTCACCCGCCAATTCACCAGCTACACGGGCCATTTCTAGGATTGCCCCCCATGGTAATGTTTTTTGTTCTACAACAACATGATCAGTTAAATAAAATTCATCACCAGTCAATTGGGTGGTAAATTTTTGCTCTTTCAGGGTTGAAGTATTGCTGTCTAATAATGGGTGGAGTTTGGTAATTTGGCTGTGTTTTTCTACAGTTTGACGCTTGGATTCGCTTGTCGGTATCCAATACCGCTCTCTGGCAAACGGATAAGTTGGCAAAGAAACACGCTGCGGCTTTTGGTTTGGATAGAGCAATTGCCAATCTATATCTATCCCAGATACCCACAAAAAACCTAGTTTGGAGAAGTCCTTGTTATTAATGACCACTCTCATAAAAGCTTGGCCAGCTTCTCCGGCAATCAACATATCAGATGATTGAACTTTGTTCGCTTTGATATTACTTTGATAAAAACCTTCTATCTCAGTTTGCCCTTGAACATATTGCGTTAATTTGTGTTTCGCTTCCTCAAAACTTTCTACCACCATCGCCAACCGTTCTGTCATGGCTTCACGGCCTACCTGCAATGTGTAAGCGAGAGTGAGCAGTTGAATCTCCGGTTGTTTTTCTAAGAAATCGACCATAAGCTGAGCGTAAGCTTTGAGCCGCTCATCATTTTTGGCCGACAGTACCATCAACTGAGGTAAATCATTGGCAATAGGAGGTAACTTTGATTCATACTCTTCCAAAATGATATGGGCATTGGCACCGCCAAAACCGAAGGAACTGACCCCCGCACGACGAGGTATTTTCGTCCCATCATTCTCAGTCAAAGGCTCCCACGTTTGTTTTTCGCTAACAACGTAGAACGGGCTATCTTGCAGTTGAAGATAAGGATTGAGTTCAGAAAAGTGCAACAAACCCGGCAATATCTTGTGCTTCATAGCCAGTAGCACTTTGAAAACACCTGCTATGCCAGCGGCTGTCTCTAAATGACCAATATTTGTTTTGACCGAACCGATGCCACAATGTGGTTTTTTGGGCAAGGATTTCCCAGACTTTTTATACAGTTCGGCAAAAGCATTTTTAAGCCCATTGATTTCAATGGGATCACCTAAACTGGTACCAGTGCCATGAGTTTCTATATAGTTCACGGTGCTGGGATCAATTCTCGCATCCTCAAAGGCACTGATTAACAATTGAGCTTGGGCATTGGGGTTTGGAGCGGTCAAGGAAGCCGCATGACCACCATGGTTTTCAGCCGTGCCTTTGATAACGGCATAAATGTGATCACCATCGGCTTGCGCTTTTTCTAAAGGTTTTAACCAAATCGCACCCACACCTTCACTTCGCACATAACCATCGGCCTGTTTATCGAAAGTCTTACAACGACCATCGGGACTTAGCATGCCGGCCCGACTAAAGGAAAGTGTCATGGTAGGGGCCAATATGGCATTAACTCCACCAACGATTGCTGTTGAACAAGCACCATGACGAATCGCTTCTACCGCCCGGTGAATCGCAACCAAAGAACTTGAACAAGCGGTGTCGATAGGCTCACTGGGACCATGCAAATTGAGTAAGTAGGAAATGCGGTTTGCCAAAATGGAGTGAGCCATGCCAGTTGAGCTATGTACTTCAAAGTCTGGCATCTTTTTCGGTAATAGTTCAGAGTAATCGTGGCTTGCCACCCCAACAAATAAGCCCGTTTTGGTACCCGATAAATCTGAGGCCTTGTAGCCAGCATCTTCAATAGTTTTCCAGACGGTTTCCAAAAACAGTCGTTGTTGGGGATCCATCAACTCGGCTTCTCGTGGCGAAATGCTAAAAAACAGTGGATCGAATTGATCTACCGCCGGCATAA
>Ga0233403_10000647_pt1 | contig 16493 bp, 10 predicted proteins | sample Na_oxic_1_MG_FD_179866 | JGI IMG/M metagenome (GOLD analysis project Ga0233403, IMG submission 179866) | Seawater microbial communities from Saanich Inlet, British Columbia, Canada - Na_oxic_1_MG | ecosystem: Environmental > Aquatic > Marine > Inlet | place: Canada: British Columbia | collected...
TAAAGAAGCATTGGAACGCAAAGTTGGTAAAACAACACTATATAGAGAGAAGCGGTATGAGTTGAAAGGCTCACGTACCGTTTTGAAGACGAGTCGGTACTGGAAACTTTACCGGCTTAGTTTAACATTTAAGCGGGAAGGATTTAAGCAAGGTGGCTTTCAGCGGGGCTTTGATGGTGGGGTTTTCATTCAGTCCGGTTTTAGCTGTTGAGCAACTATTGGATGAACTCGGACAATCTTGTTTAGCAAGTTTCTCCGAAAATGCTGGGATTCTTTCAGTCCCATGTCTTAGAGTAACTTCTGATGATGAGCCAAACCTGAGTTATTCGGCTACATTACAGAAAATGAAAGAGGGGTTTGCTTTTTCGCTTTCAACGATTGAGCAAAATGCAGATACCAAAGAGATGACGGCTTGTGATGCTGTTTACGATGCTGAAAGCAAAACGGTAAGAATCCCCTGTTTATCTAGCGATGGGAATACACAAACCGTACACGCTGTATACCTGCACCATGATGATGAAAAGCAAGTTTTTGACTTGCTTGATTCTCGTAATGGAATGGAAAGAATGTCAAGAAGGTGGGTTAATACGGTAACTTTGCCAGACACCGCGACGGCTTGGAATCCGAGGTACGGTGTATGTCGTTCGGTTAATATTAGCATGAGTGGAACAGTTAATGCTAAAATTTATAGCGTAACAGGTGAGTACTATTCACTCAAACCAACAAGCACCCCCTATTATTTGTCTTTGTATAGAGACGACTTTTGGAGTAACCCGTTAATAGCCACAAAAGAAGGAATCTCATATGATTTTGGCAACACAAAAAATTTTAAGCCGTTTGCTGCCAATCTTCCATCTGGTGATTACTACTGGTGTATAAGTGGATTTCCGTTATATAAAGCAACGGTGACATTATCCAAGTGATAACTTGGATAGCGAGATAGCTAGTACACGAAAGCGGAAATCCCAAAACCACCCCACCTTGAAGGGAGCAACCACAAGGGATTGCCCCTGTTTGGGAGTGGTATGGAAACTTCCGCTTTCCTGCACTAGCAAGCCTAGGATGGGTAGAACGATAACGAACCCCAGTTTTTATTATGATTAATGGTGGGTTTTGTATCTCTACACAGCCATATGCTGGCTAACATTAGTAGTATAGGTATCCAAATTTATTTGGATTGGTTTTTAACTTGATAAAGGAGAAAGTATGAATAGGTATTTAAGTATGATGGCTTTCCTCGGGGCTTTGATGGTGAGTCTCATTGGAAGCAATGCGTGGGCGGTATCAGCAGAGGACTTAGGAAAAGTTCTTTTGGGAGAAAGTTATGCTGGTATAAATTTAGGATTTAATCAGTATTATTCAGGAGGACCAACAAGTGATTCCACATTTGGAGGCTGGCATCCTGGTATAGATTATGCTGCTAAAACTGGTATAACCGTATATTCTCCGGTGGAAGGAACAATAACCAGTAATACTGGTTCTGCTTCAATGAATGCTATCGGACGAGTATCCATAGATATAGATGGTACAAATGAGTATTTCATTTTTGCACATCTTTCATCAAAATTCGTCAGTGCGGGAGATAGGGTTACAATAGGCACTCCTATTGGTTTAACTGGTAGTGTCGGCACTGCTGGTTCTCATCTCCATGTAGAAGTTAGAGAGGGTAGGTCGCTTTTGGCTTATTACTTTACGAGTTCAAACAACACGGGATATAATGTAAATCCTGCATTAGTTTTTTCTAATGAAGAAATGGCTGATTCTGTATTTGACGATATAGAATCAAACTATAGCCATTGGTTTTCTCCGCACACATATAGTCAGACATCTGGTCAATACTATTACCGGTTTTATCCAAATGGTTCGTACTTGTTAATGTGGAATGGAGATTTTTGGTACAACATAGAAGGTTCGGGTTGGCAAAATGCAGGGCCTATAGTGAATTGGTATAACTAAGCTGCTATAGTCCAGAAATGTGAGTGATCTGTTTTTAGGAGTCCAAACTTTAGTTTGGATCGCTTGCCATAAAATAATTACATCTTTACAACAATTAAGCCCCTCCGTCTTGGCGGATGGGCTTTTTTTCCTTGAAGTGCTACATCGAAACAACCCTCCCCTATCCGAACTTCAAATCAATTGGACATTAATCCATTTTTCGTTATTTTGAAAGTGGACAGAATATCACGTTTAATAGCAGTGGCGAAATGCTTTATGGCATAGCCAATAGAGAATTGTGGCGTTATGATGATACCAACGCAGAAGTAATTTGCACATTGTACCGCCAAGTCGAAACGTTAGAAAGCCTACTCGATGATGTCCGCGCTAACTAGCCAGAAGGACATTATGTGCTGATATACAGTTTTCACAACTCGCGTGACTTTATGGTTCGCGCCATAGACACAAGTAGCTGTGAAAACATCAGTATCCGCCCCTGACTCTAATGAGATAGAAGGCATTGTGTGGGCTGGTGAGTAACATCATTGCTGGTAATTATGTAGCCCCTTCGCTAAAAAGCGGAGGGGCTTTTTTTGGCTTCAATGGTACCAAACAAAAGTCTCATATGTTCGACGATTCTTTTTGAGGTTCTCAGTTTTGAGAAGTCTCTTGAAATCAATATCAGCCAATTCATTCGCTGACACAATATGATCATGGACACCTTTGAGTTCAAAGACGTTTTTTGCTCGAAAATGGGCAAACACGGGATTTTGTCATTTGCTTTTATCAGCGTCAGTACATCGGGCTACTAAATCAAATGTCATTTGTTGATTTCACCTCCAAAATCGGGAAAAACACGCCCATTGGCATCCCTGATGTGATCAGAAAACACTAAATGTCCCGTCGTTATGGAAAAACGTGCTAACGCATTTTGCGCGGTTTGACCCGGTTCATGTAGTAACAGACTCGCATCGATCTGACAAAGACTTTCAGCTGCAGTGCGGGCGATACGTTGATTTAAATTAGCCAAAGGTATTTCTTCATCATCAGGTGTTTCAGGTTCACGGCGAACCAATTCCAGTAACACTTCAATCGCACCGCGATACTTTAACTTACCCAAGGAAGTACAAGCGGCTTCCCGTACATCATAAGGAAACTTTTCATCAGCACAAACCGCCATTAAACGTGGTGCCAAAGTATCCCCCAATAAATGCCCTCGGGAGGCCGCTGCAAAAGTGAGGTCTTTACCGGGTTCACTCAATGCCACCAGGGCCAGTTCTTTGGCTAATCCCTTCAACTGGATACCATACGACTGATGCCAATACTTGAATGTCATCATTAAAACCGCCTCCAAAGCATTGGCGCGTTCAACAAGAGTACGTTGTTTATCATTCACCCGTTCAGCTAACCAATGAGCATCAAAAGGCCGCGCCTGTTTTCGCAAGGCTGCTAAAGCTGCAATTCTAACCTCTTCACTGTTATCATGTTGTGCCACTTGTGCTAGGGCTTCTGTTACCCCCGACTCAGTAGCCTCCATCAATGCCCATGCTGCGGCAATGCGTACTGATTCATCCAGTTCGGATTGTAAAAAATCAATGATAATTTGACTGTCTTGTGGAATCGGCTTCTCACAAAGCGCATTCAGGATTTCCACTGCCAATGGATCATCAAGCGAATTTAAGTCGGCTAATTCATCTAATAACGCATTCCGAGCCAGCGCATCACGCATATATCCAAGCGCATCTACAATACCCGCTTTCTTTGAGAAATCGGAGACTTGAGACAATATTTTCACCAGTTCAGTACTGGCGGTTTGTCCACCAATATGACCAAGTGAGCGTAGGGCATCACTGGCACTGGTATCGTCATGCAAAACAATTTCTATCAGTTTTGGCACACTTTCATAATCTCGCACATGGCCCAGTGTTCTAATCACCCACCGGCGTGTATGAGGAGCAAGTTCAGAACGAAACAAGGCATTCCTCAGTGTTTTAATTCCCTCACTGTTTAATGCTTTCGCAGCCGCATAACTCGCAACTGCTGCCGCATTTTCATCACCAAAGAGAATCTTTTGCAGCAAAATTTGCGAGGATTCAATGGTTTTAGCACGATCTAAAGTACGCAGTAATCGGGCCTTAACGCGTTCATTTTGGCCCTGAGTAAAAGTTTTTACACGTTGCACATAGTCTGGCAGATCCAGATCAAGGTAAGCATTGACAAATACATTCGTTTCTAATCCTTTACAAATGTAAGACCAAAGTTTATCACGCAGATCAATACCGACCAGACTTTTTCCTCCTTCTTGCTTGCCGGTTTCTGCCACAAAGTGCGCTAACTTGATATGGATAAGGCCAAAACGATCCGCTTTTTGGGCTAATTTGCCCATTTCCTGCCAAAAAAATTGCCAAATATCTCCATGACCCCCGGCTAAAAAGCGAAAAATTTCTTGCCATGCCGCATCATAAGCATGTGCTTGGATAAGTTGATTGATCTGACCTTTTTCTCCGTGTAACAACTCACAAGCGGCCAGATATTCGTGGAATGTGGTGTGTATAAAATGTAGCGCTTCTTGGTTAGAATCCCATTGGCTCATTAACCGTGATGGTTGTAACACTTTTGGTAGCAACTCGTTATCTTGACAGCAGGTTAAAACATCATAACTGTTAAAGACATAGCGAGGTGCATCTGGCACTTCTGCTATGAGCCAGAGTGCGAGTCGTTCAACTTGACGCTGACGGTTATCGTCAAAAGGCGCGTTTGGGTAGCGTCTGGAATGATGATTTTTAATGTGTTCAATAGTTTGTTGGTATAGGGTTGTTCTCGAAGTGGGTAATTCGTTAAAGTCAAATGTAATATTTTTGCTTTTGCGGTAACCAATATTGCAAAGCAAGTTAAGTAAAAAAGGATTTCTAGCTAAGCGATGCAAATCGGGATGAGCCTCTAAATGCTGTAACAGCATATCTGCTTGTCCAGACGAATTCACCGTTTTAAACCAACGGTGAATTAAACTGCTAATACTTTCAGGAGACAGTTCAGTGATTTCATAAAAATCATCGGCCGGCAAACTCAGTGGATAGGCTGATGGCCGCGAGGTAATCAGCGTAGCGAAACCGTGGGTGATAGACTTAATTTCTTCTAATAAGCTCTCTCTGCTGTCAGGCGGCACTTCATCCCAACCATCTAACAAGAATAAGATTGTGTTTCGGCCAGTGCCAGCCAGATAACTTAATGTATTTTCCCATAATGCCAGTTGATCAGGATGACTAATACCACATTGGCGTATTGCAAAGCCTAATAGATCGATATTGTCTGTTTTTCCTAACACGTATTTGCGTAATGGCACGAACAATGGGAGTAAAAAACGTCCTTCTGCTTGGATAATAAGCTGCCGTGTCAGCCATTTCAGCAAAGTGGTTTTGCCAATACCAGGTACACCAATCAGAGCCACAGAACCACGCAATTTTTCCAACACAAATTGAGCGGGTTCGGATAGCCATTGCCTTTCTTCATAACGGCTTTCTAATGATTGCAATAAATCTTTGCCCAACATGAAATTACCCGTTTCCATCTGATCAATGAGTTGGATATCGACCCAAACATCATCTAAAGGCATAGGGTCAATTTCCGGTAATGGGGACTCAGCACAAGCCCATTCTTTGTCATTTAATAAGCGGTAAGGCCAATCCTCTAGCAAAGGTGCTAATTCCAGTGTTTGTTCATAAATTTCCTTTGAAGGGGGGACACGGAATCTTTCTACGCAAGATAAGGAAGGGATAGCTTCAAGAAGGCGTTTTTCTATGACTTCTCGCCATCTTTTTATTAGCGCATCCGTGGTGTCAACACGATGAACGGCCCCCTGTTGTGCTAATTCGATCAATGTGGACCCTAAAATCGGCTGACCTTTTGCCAAGGCATGTTCCCAAGAATAGCGTAATGCCTGAAGTTCAACATTGGGAAACCCTAAGCGTTTGGCAAATCGTTCGATACGAGATTTGATACCCTCATCTGAAAATGGGGCAATATAGTCAGCAAAACATTGATCATTTAGGTAAAGCTGGCCATTTTTTATTGATACAACGATATTTTTGTCTTTCAAAAGTGCCTGTGAAATCGCCAAAAGTTGGGAATATGACAAAGAAACTGTATCTGTGTTAATATTATTCTTTTCATCGATTTTTTTTTCACCGGGAGGCTTTGGACCATTATTGTTGTTGCTGAGCTTATCCCAACTCAGATCGTCTACCGCCGAATTTTGGTAAATCACCGGTAAACAGACAATGCCTGGATAGTCATCTTTAAAGCGTCTCAAACTTAAACGTGCTTGTAGCACAGATGAATAAAGTGACTTACGTTCCTTAGCAAATGCGGTCAAAAAAGACTGTAAAAAGGTTTGTGCCACTTTGTCCGGAATTTCTTCTCGCATCACAATACATTGGGGCATATACAGTTTTGCTAATTGGTTTGCTAATCCTAAGCCATCACAGGAGTTAAAAATTGCTAATTGTAATCCGTTTTCAAGCGCTTTTGAAATCGCATATTTTAAGTCTTCGATTTCGACACAGTCTTTTTTAAGATAAAACCTTCCTAGTCTTCTGTCTTCATCGCTGGTACTATGCCCAGCAAAGAAAAAAATATGCCATTGTTGATCGAGATACCTCCATAATTCTTCTCTTGTTTGCGGTTGTTCAAATTGAATGTTTGCCTCTTCCCTTGAAGCACATTGCTCATACAACACATCACGATCATATTTGGTATCAATCTGATCGCTATTACCGATAATGGCTAAGATTCTAACCTGATCTTGTTTGTGGATGTTCGAGAGCTGATTGGGCGATTGAAACTTTTTAGGCCCTACCGCAATCGCGGCCCGACCATAACAGATACCCTCAAATAAATCATCTTCCCATTCATGCCAAGGCAGTTGTGCTAGTTTGGGATTATCAGTCTGAATGACAATTCTTGCTTCTTCTTCATTGCCTTTCAATGAGGATAATTTTTCCCGAATAAAACTTCGACATCGTTCGCCTCCACCTTGGAGCCAAAAGTTGAAATTTTCTTTCAAATTACTATAAGAGTCATTGCAATTCTGAATACATGTTTCAGCATCAGAATGCTTTTCATCAATCGGAACGCCTCGTGGAGTATCAATATTTTTTAAATGGTTTTTACGCCACGCTTCATACTTTTCTGGCAGCGTGGGATTAGGGGACAACGAAATGGATTCTTGTGACCGAGTTTGACCTTCTTCCCGCAGCGTTATCCTAAAACCTTCATCAAAATCACCAGAAAAATCCAAAGTGATTAATTTTGCCATGCTATTATCCCGTTATTCTAAATAATTTCAATGATTTATATTTAATTTATAGAATATTTAAAAAATATCACAAAACACAAATCCCTTACACCACTCATTCTCCTTAACACTACCGTCCGCAAGTATTTTTAGGGCTTGACGATCCTCGTTTCCGATATAACGTTTGTGATAATTGCACCAGATTGCTGTTCCAAAATCATAGCTTGGCCCCGGATAATTATTATCCATTGCCGAAGAAAGTGTTCGATTGGCATCCTCATACTGACAATGGACACAATTTTTTCGCTCTTTGTCATTTTGTTTGTCCGGTAACGCCTGTTTCAAATAGGGAATGACGGCATCTTCTTTGTTTAATGCCTTATCTATTGTACCCACCCGAACGAACCCTTTCTTTGGTAGATTATTTGCTTGCCATTTGTTACCTTTTAGACAAAATGTGAGAGACCAGATGACAAATAATACCCTTAGACGCGACGTTACCGGACCAAACCCTTTGGAAACGAATGATAACCTGGCCTTTTCATATAAGGAACGCGTTATACTCCTTTAAATGCCGCTTACTCGGAACGTATCAATTGAGCAAGATATGTCTGAACCTGACGAATGTCTTCATCTTCTGGTTTGAGTTCTATCGCCCAATCCAAGTACTTCTTGGCTTTGTCATACGCTTGCAATTCAATTTGTAACCGAGCTGCCATGCGTAGAGCAAGCGCTTTAGAACCATCAAATGGTGTATGATTGACGGCGGCTTTCATCATGTCTATAGCCAATGCCAAGTCACCGCGTTCATAAGCTGCTTTTGATAATTCAAAGTAATCACCAATGCCACGACAATTCTGCGTAGCTTGTTGAGCAGCTTTGCTAATTCCCTCAAACTCATAGGTATCTAAACGAAATCCATATTCAATTTTTGCTGGAATGGGAGTTCTTTCCTTTTTCCGACGTTCAACGGATAAACCAGTCTCCTGATTGTCGAGTAACAGTTCGTGGATTTCGTTTGCTCCCTGTGAAAATCTGTCAAACAATTCACGTTCAGAAGTGATAGAGACTGCCCGACGCATAAAGAGTTCTGCAAGGTGAACTTCACCCAGTTCCCGATGGCACTCGCCCATTTCAAACCAATCACCACCACTCTTGCCAGCGTTACAGATATTCTCATACACATAGCAATCAAGAGCCTTTACCCATTGGTTACGAGCCTTGTAATTAACGGCTTGGTACCCTTTTTTCGTCACATCTGTGATTTGACCCAGAATGGTGACGGGATTGTCATCAAAAGCTTGTAATTTTCGTTGCTCGGCAGCATGGGATTCTGGTATTAGATTGATGTATTGCACAGCTTCTCGTTTGGCAATAAAAGCCAGTTCTTTCTCTTCAAGTGCAGAAAAACAGCGGGAAAGATATATCCAAGCTAAAGGAAGAGTAGTTGAGTTTGATTCTGCAGTCCATTGTTCTTCTAATAGCAGGGCTGAACAAAGGAATGGAATAGCTTGGCAATACGACTTTTTTGCCATCAATTGACAAGCTTGTGTCCAGGTTTTTTTATGCTGTCGGTTATCCTCTACCTTTTCTGAGACTAAATGTTTACCCCAATCTCTTTTGTCTATGATTTCTCCTGCTGTTTCAGGATCGATTCGGTTCCAGAATTCGCAGTCTTGTATTCCTCCAGCGTAGTAGTGATTTATCCGACAGGGGAAAAAACGGCAATCCGGACAACTACTGGAACCCGTATATTTATCATCAGTGCCGATAAGAATTCCTGAGTTGATGTTATGAACACTAATAGATCGAGTGTATGGTATTTCATCTTCATCAACCCCTCCTTCAAGTGTTTTTAGTGCTGTTGCTGTGACATATTGATGACAAAAATGGTAGTGTTTTGTTAGCACTTCACCGAGCAAATCAACAAACTTAGTCTGACCTGAAACGCCCATCAATTTTATGAGAAAATAACACGCATCCTTTGATGCTTTTGAAGGAGTGAATGAATCTGGGGCGAGAAGCAGTTCCCGAAAATAGGCATCATCGTCTGCTCTTTGGGTAACTAAATACAACGAAGCAGCCGCTATACACCCTTCTCTGGCATCTGGCGATAATAATATGCTGTTTAAAGTTTGTTGACTGACTGCTTCATCGGTCTCTTGAACCGCAAGGTATATCAACGCGTTGGCTTGCTCAACGCAACTGTTTGACGAGCCTACCAACTGTTGAATCACAGAGACGGGATTGTATCCTTTAGTGACTTTTTTTACATCCGCTAAGAAAGTCTGATACTCTTCTGGAGTATCAATGTTGGTACAGCGTTCTACAAAACGCTCGTCTAAAATATCGATTGGCATAGAAATGCTCCTATCGTGTTAAAAGGGTGAGGATGCTTTTTCAAAAAACATCCTCACAAAGACTGCCATCATTTTTAAGCAGATTGGCTTTGGTGATGAATTAACCAAGGAATAAAAAACGGCGACTGCCTAATCTCATCAGGAATAGGATCAGAACCTGGGATAAAATAAGTCAGAGAACTCAAGGAACTACCAGCGAATGCAGCGGCGATAAAGGACATGATATCAATTCCGGCAGTGTAAAGTGCTACGGCAAGTACCCCTGAACCGGTTGCCATCACAGTGGTTTTACTAGATTTACGTTTGACACTTTCATATTGACGTTTGGCACTTTCGTACTTTCTATCGAGTTCAAGAATACCCTCATCTACCGCTCTGAGAGCGTGTCTGAGTCCCTGAGTATCATCTTCAGGATTAATCGAAGTGATGGTGTTTTTTAAATGTGTTTGGAAATAGTCATAGGCTTTTGGATCAACGACTTCAATGATTTCCATAATCTGCTCAAGCGGTAGTCCACCACTATTGGGCGACTTGAAAACCAGGGTGCCTTCCCGTTTCAACATTTTGCCTTCTTTGAGAAAAAAACGCTTAACGACCTGATCAGTTAAATCGACTTTGATGGTATCCAGTTCTTGTACATTAAAAAGGACTTTTTCTTTAAAATCGGTTCCCACCATTTTCACCACTTCAGGGACAATACTCATTTTACCAATTTCTATCAATGAACGATGTTGGAGTAGCAGATTTATCGTTCGCTCATCGAACTTGTCATCGGGAAGAACAGAATGGCTCACAGACTTACGTTCAACATTTTTAATCGGAGCAATGCCGATCAGCGAATGATCAGAATAAACCGCGGTATTACGATGCAAGATGTCCCACGGTTTTTGAAGTCCTTGACGAGCTTCCAATATCTGATTCTTTGGGAATCTGGTATTGACATGATTCAGTTCCAACAGTTGATCTGGTTCACCGCCAAGCCCAATCATTTTGGTGAGAATTTCTTGGTTGAGCATTGAACGTTCTTGCTCAGCCAATCTTTGATAATCAGACAGTGAGCGAATTTTTAGTTCATCAAAAGAATTATAAATGGCTTTTTGGAATTCATTGAGTTTTTTCGGGTTCTTTCCATCATCATCTATATCATCGGCATCGGGGGGAATAATAATAATTGGTTCGTCCACCAAATCATCCCAACTCAGCGGTGCTACCGACGAATTTTGGTAAATCACCGGTAAACTGACAACGCCCGGATAGTCATCTTCAAAGCGTCTCAAACTTAAACGCGCTTCAAGTACCGAGGAATAAAGTGACTTACGTTTCTTAGCAAACGCAGTCAGAAAAGACTGTAAAAAGGCTTGTGCCACTTTGTCCGGAATTTCTTCTCGCATCACAATACATTGGGGCATATACAGTTCTGCCAATTGGTTTGCTAATCCTAAGCCATCACAGGAGTTAAAAATCGCTAATTGTAATCCGTTTTCAAGCGCTTTTGAAATCGCATATTTTAAGTCTTCGATTTCGACACAGTCTTTTTTAAGATAAAACCTTCCTAGTCTTCTGTCTTCATCGCTGGCACTATGCCCGGCAAAGAAAAAAATATGCCATTCTTGATCGAGATGCCTCTGTAATTCCTCTCTTGTTTGCGGTTGCTCAAATTGAATGTCGGTCTCTGCCCTTGAGGCACATTGCACAAACATATCACGATCATATTCGGTATCAATCTGATCGCTATCACCGATAATGGCTAAGATTCTAACCTGATCTTTTTCACGTATATCAGAGATCAGATTGGGCGGTTGAAACGTTTTAGGCCCAACCGTAATCACAGCCCGACCATAATAGCAGAGGCCCTTAAATAAATCATCTTCCCATTCATGCCAAGGCAGTTGCGCTAGTTTGGGATCATCAGTTTGAATGACAATTCTTGCTTCCGGTTCATTGCCTTTCAATGAGGATAATTTTTCCCGAATAAAGCTTCGACACCGTTCACCTCCGCTTGCTTGGAGCCAAGACTTGAAACTGTCTTGCAAGTCAGTATAGGAATCCTTGCAGTTCTGGATACCGGTCGTTATATCGGAGAACTCGTCATCAATCTGCTTTCCTCGCGGGCTATCAAGGTCCTTTAAATAGCTTTGTCGCCACACTTCATATTTTTCGGACAATGTCGGGTTAGAAGGCAACGAAGCGACATCTTGTGATGGATTAACTCCTTCATCCCGCAAGGTGATCTCAAAACCATTCTCAAAATCACCAGAAAAATATAACGTGATTAATTTTGTCATGTTTATTTTCCCATGTTGACATTGACAATGTCACATTTGACTCTTTTGTAGCCCCCCTAAGTGTAGCGGAAGCTGACCGAGCGGCATGACTTAGGTTATGTGACATTGTCAAATTATTAAAGGTCTCCAAAAAATTTTTGTGCCATGTCCGTGCCAAATCCCACTTCAAAAAACAAAAGTTTCGGTGATATTCACATCATCTAATTGTATCGCAACACAAAACTGTTCTCCAACGCTAAATGACCATTTCATGGGTAGATATTTTTCCGTGCCATTAGCGGTTTTTTCCTGATCTATTCCTGATGATTTATCAAACACGGTGAATTTGAGATTTTTGGGTAAAGTGGTTTGTTCACCAGCGGCACAAAGCAAAAATGATACTTCGATATCCTGATTTTTTAATTGACGTATATCAATAACGAGGGCTACCGTATAATCCCTGCCTAACTCGAACTGTTTAGCTCGTTTAACGGCGGCCGACCTCACAGCAGAAAAAGCGACATTGGTTGGGAGCATATTCAATTCTAGCCAACCCGCTTTGACTGCCTCATAAAAATTATTTTTTAACCATTGGCTCAAGTTGACCAGCGTTTTTTTGAATGGGGGCAACGGGTAGTTCATCAAGGCTTTCCGTTCCTGACTGACTTGTTCCATCCATTCCTCATATTCAGGATCAGCCTCCGTTTCCATCTGCCATGCCGTGCTTTGTATCTGGCCTTCAAATACTTGTTTTACTTTATCAGTCGCACGGTGTCTGTGCCAATTTTCTAGGACACCCACACGAGAATTTATCTCAAAATCTGTTTTACGTTTCCATATTCCTTGTCCACAGCGCAGCGTGAATGGCCCACATAGGGCCTTTTCTGAAATAGCAATGTCGGTAGAACCCGTCATGGGATTATCATCGGCCGGCACGGTGAGCCAAAGGTTTTTATCTTCTGGATGTGAAAACAGTAGCACCCATTGTAATCCTATGGTTTCAGGATTATCAAACATAAAAATATCCCCAGCCTGTGGCGTTTCAGGTAATTGGGAAAGCCTATTGGCGACTTTCTCCAATTTTTTCTCCATTTCACCAGCAAGCTGACGTAACCGTTCTAAAGGGTTTTGGGTCATTATGTCTTTCTCCTAAAAACGACAGGGATTGCATATAAACAAGGATAAACAAAAAATACATCCTTGCTTATATTCAAGCCTTATCGTTCTTTTTTAAGCTGTCCAAAAGTTCCACTTTTCGTCAAATAATTGGCGAAGCATTTTCATATCTCTATTAAGCGTATTCTTGGAAATTTTGAGGCGTTTTGCCAATTGAGCTTGAGGGGGAGGTTCTTCATCAGCTTCAATCAACTCGACAATTTCTTGAAACTCTTCAAGAATCCGCTGACGAACCTTATCGCCACAATTCAGCGTATCAATATCGCTCTTAATATCGCTCTTAATTTGTTTAATTAACGCCTTCCAACTTTCCCACTGTTCATCGGTGGTATCAAAATGGCTGATTTTAACAACTTTACCGAGTTGTTGGACAAGCTGATTAAAATCATCATCATATGAGACTTCTTTTCCCCAATCGTCACCTTCCAATACGACGTGAGAAGATTGCCATGCTGAACGGACTTCATCCTTCATTATTTTCGCCAAATCCCTAAACTTGAAACTCGTGATGCTACCTTTTTCAGCCAGTTGGCAGACGACTTGACACAGCTCAGCTTGGACTTCTTTTCTCATTTCCACCAATTTTAATTGCACTTTATGCCATTTTTTGAGTTTACCAAGGGCACTTTTTAAGGCTTCCTTATCGCAAACCTCCGCTGAACAATTTGCAGAAAACGTAAGGATTGTTTGGTTATCAACTTTTCCCTTGTTATTTAACTGTTGAGCCGTGAAAACGCCTTGCTCAACAGCTTGTTGAACAGCAACTTGGGCATTTTTTCCCACCGCATAGCCGATTGGATCACAACGTCGCTGTCTGTCATGTAAAAAAAATCGGATGTTTTTATATATAAGAGGAGCAACATTGTCAAACTTCTTCAACTTCTTCAACTTCTTCAATTTCAAAAATAACCGCTTAATGCGCTTAACGACAGCATAATCAACGCAGTCCACCAGTAGGGCATCAAATGCGCCTTGTTCCGCCCAATCAGAAAAGGGGTAGCAAAGCCACGCTGGCGGTGCTTCAGATAGTCCACGCCAGCGCATACGAGTACATAGCGCGTCAGCAAAGAAAGCCAAAAAAATTCCCGAACATATATCTTTATTTCTGACATAAGGTGTAAAGATTGGAGTTTCCTTAGAGGGCGGCCTTTTTGGGGGATAGTGTTCTACGAGTAGTGATACCAGTTCTGAGGGAGGTATTTTGAAATCACACCACCATAAACACTGTTTAGATTGTTTCATTATCCAATTTCCAAGATTATTTTTACTTATAAACGTGAGTTCGACTTTAAATATCAATGGGTTATAAATTTATTAAGTTATATCAATTAGTTATTTATAATGACTTAATTATCAATTAGTTAAAAACAAAACTCCTAAGCTGTACTTACTTCTTCCAGTTGATGGCCCACAAATCAGGAGTATTCACGTATTAATGCTAAGGTTTTATATATATAAAAATGTCTTTTTAATCAATTAATTGTAATCAACTGATTGATTGACATAATATTAATATAACTTATTGAAAAATAAAGTATAACTAACGTTATAAAATAAAGCGTTATAAAAAAATAGAGTCAAAGTGGGACGATTCTTTTGAGTGTTCGTTATGTATATAGACATCACCGAGCTCGGATGGTTTTGAACTTCGTTTTTCATCGCAATGATGGGTTTTACTGCATGCGTTCTACCCATCCTGCAAAACCAAAAATCTCGGAGGATGTCATGGACCATCTTGGAAAAATAATCGTAGGCAATTCCTTAGTTGAGGTTTGGGTTCATTATGTGTCGCATGTTCATAATGGCACAATGGGTGCCGATGACGGACAACCGATTCGAGAACAATTTGGGGTCGTTATTTATTTTACCCCCAATGCTGATTTTGACCGCGTACATTCATTGATGGATAGAGCGCGGCTGGCTCAGTATGTGAAAAAAATACTGTCCACCGATATTGATAACGAACTGGGGGGCAGCTACGGTTATCGTATTTTCGTCAGTCCTTATGGTAATCAATTTGAAGCGGCGGTTGAGCGATTGGTTAAACGCCCAGAGTCAAAATCGGTCATCATCAACTTGTTACACCCAGTTGAGTGGGAACAAAAAATCGAACCCGGTATCAAACGTATGGCTTGCTTGACTGATATTCAGGCCCTGATCCGTGATGGACAACTGCATTTTTTTGCCCAGTTTCGCTCCCAAAATGCGTGGCATTCTCATGGCAATTTTAAGGGATTGTATGAACTTCAACGTCTGATGCTCTGCCGCTTAGAAGAAAGGGGGCTGAAAGTAAATCGGGGTGGATTGACGGTGAATATTACCGCCGCTCACCTTTATGAACCTGATTTTAACGGAGCTGAGCGGCTTGTCAAATAATTGTGCAAACGTAGGAGCATCTCACCAATACTATTATTGATCTGAGAAATCCGAGTTTTTGAACTTGGCTCGGATTTCTTTCAATTTCAAAAGAACAAGTTTTTTCACAAAATGGTGGGCAAGTGTGCAAGAAGATTTTGGCTAAAACCATAAATCGAGAGTACGCTTGCCGACCCTACCCATATATATATAATGATATGTAAGTTATTGATTTATTTAATAGCTCATAGTTTTATTGCTATTGTCGTCAGCTTGCTAAACTAATGTACCGCTTATTGCGCGACAATCTTTTCGCTTCAATCATCACAAGTTACGCAAGATGTTCTAAGTGATAGACCCATTTATCAAAATGTGGACATTCTTGTCTTAATTTGTTTAAGCCAATCGCTTCACTGATTAAGCTACCGTGTAATACCTTGTCATAATGTGAATATAACGCGCCTAAACGTTTGGAAGGTGCAGTGTTTGCACCATCATTGATGTGTTCTGGTGTTGGATATTGGCTACGAATATGATGCAGTTTTTCTAATTGGCTTGGTGCATCAAGTGTCAGCGTGACACACTCGTCTATCGCTTGCACATCTGAAAATAATAATCCTTCAAATTCAAATAATTGAATGTAAGGTATCAATTTTTCATGATTGATATCGTTTTCAAACGCTGTTTCTAAACAAACGACTCGTAGCAAAGGTTCTGGCTGTTTATGAGCCTCTTTAAACTGAGGAAAATCATTTGGTAAGCGATATAAATCAAAAAAAGTCGACAGATAAGCGGTACTGTCTTCGGCTAACCACCGTTGACAATCATTTTTGATTTTAGCGTAAGTCGTGACACCACCCCGATAATCTTTTCCAGATTTGCGTCCGGTTTTGACTCGACGCGCACAGACATAAATACCTTTCAGTGCTAAATGTTCACCGAGAATATCACGCACAAATTGTTCCTCGCTGTGCCCTTCAACCACGATATTGATACGAATCATCGTGCCGGCCTCCCACCAATGACATTTTTTTCCCAGAGTTCACCCAAACTATATTCTTCCAACCAACTACTCAGTTTTTCCTCCTCAACACGGCGAAAAACCGATTG
>Ga0233403_10000648_pt1 | contig 16485 bp, 13 predicted proteins | sample Na_oxic_1_MG_FD_179866 | JGI IMG/M metagenome (GOLD analysis project Ga0233403, IMG submission 179866) | Seawater microbial communities from Saanich Inlet, British Columbia, Canada - Na_oxic_1_MG | ecosystem: Environmental > Aquatic > Marine > Inlet | place: Canada: British Columbia | collected...
TGGAAATCTTGGAATCCAAACCTTTAGATTTGGAAATCTTGGAATCCAAACCTTTAGATTTGGAAATCTTGGAATCCAAACCTTTAGATTTGGAAATCTTGGAATCCAAACCTTTAGATTTGGAAGTGTTTGATTCTAAAGTGCATAATCCAAATTCTTTTGGTTTGGATTCCAATATAATATTCCTTAACTTAATGGCAGGGGGGTTTGCAACCCCGTCCAGCACAATTCACAATTCACAATTCGCAATTAAATTAGTGTCTAAAGTGACGCATTCCGGTAAATACCATCGCTATCCCATGCTCATCCGCCGCTGCTATCACCTCACTATCACGCATAGAGCCACCCGGTTCAATTACAGCACTAATCCCCACTTCAGCCGCAGAATCAATTCCATCTCGGAATGGGAAAAAAGCATCTGATGCCATCACGGCTCCTTTCACCTCTAACTTTTCATCAGCCGCCTTAATCGCCGCAATCTTGGCACTGTACACCCGGCTCATTTGCCCAGCCCCCACGCCAATAGTCATGCCATCTTTACAATAAACAATAGCATTGGACTTAACGAATTTAACCACTTTCCAAGCAAATAGTAAATCTTGCAATTCTTTTCCAGTCGGTTGGCGTTGGGTAACAACTTTTAAATCAGCCGCCGTAATTCTCCCTAAATCACGATCTTGTACCAACAGCCCGCCGTTGATTCGTTTAAAATCCAAACTGTCAGCTTGATTAGCATCCCAAATCCCACAAGCTAACACACGCACATTGGTTTTGGTTGCTAAAATGGGTTTAGCGTCATCACTAACAGAAGGGGCAATAATAACCTCAACAAATTGATGGCCAATAATCGCATTTGCCGTTACTGCATCCAAGCTACGATTAAAGGCAATGATCCCCCCAAAAGCCGAAGTTGGATCGGTTTTAAATGCCCGCTCGTAAGCCATCAAAATATTTTCCCCAATCGCCACCCCACAAGGATTAGCATGTTTTACAATCACACAAGCCGGACTATCAGCAAAAGATTTGACACATTCCAACGCTGCGTCGGCATCTGCAACATTATTATAGGACAAAGCCTTACCTTGTAATTGCACCGCGGTTGCTACGCACACTTGTTGAGGATTAGACTCCGCATAAAAGGCGGCCTTTTGATGTGGATTTTCACCATAGCGCATGGCTTGCACTTTTTGATATTGCAGAGATAGGGTTGGCGGAAAATCGGCTTTTTCCCCTAAATGTTGTCCCAAATAATTAGCAATAATGCCATCATAACGAGCCATATGAGCAAAGACTTTACGTGCCAAAGAAAAGCGGGTGGCATCTGTTACCGCCCCATTATTGGCCGCCATTTCTTTCAAAACAATATCATAGTCTTGTACATCGACAACCACCGTCACGGCAGCATGATTTTTGGCGGCGGAACGCAACATGGCTGGGCCTCCAATATCAATATTTTCAATAGCGGTAGCTAAGTCACATTTTGGGTCACTGATAGTTTGCTCAAACGGATATAAATTAACTACAAGTAAATCAATAGCATGAATGTCATGCTCGGTCATTACGGCATCGTCAACCCCACGTCGCCCTAACAATCCCCCATGAATTTTTGGATGTAACGTCTTAACTCGCCCAGCCATCATTTCTGGAAAGCCAGTATAATCAGAAACTTCCTTAACTGAAATTCCATTGTTAGCAAGTAATTTAGCGGTACCACCGGTGGATAAAATTTCCACGTCGTATTTGCTTAGAGCCTTAGCAAACCCAACAATACCGGATTTGTCCGATACACTGATAAGCGCACGTTGAATGTTTAACATGTAAATCCCCAAACGCAATTAAGAAATGAAATATAAAAAATGAATAATAAATTTTATGTTCAAGACAAGCAATGAATTTAGTAGGCAATTTTTGGCCTTAATTTTTTTATTGATACGATATGACATTGACTCATATCAACAACATTGCCGGCTTAGCCCCAATGCCATTAAGTTAGGGCAACCAAATCGGTATGCCCCTACGTAACACATTGATTTGTAAGGGCAATACCTTGTGGTTGCCCAGATAAAAATCCGAGACGATATGGCATTGCGGCTTAACTCCCAAATTTTTTTGGTGAAGGCACTTGACTCCTTAAATTTAATACTATAGGATGGGCACTTCTTAATAAGATGGGACTTACGCGAATCAAAGAGTGCGTAAATCCGGTTAATAACCGATGTCAGCCTCCAACTCGAAACTAGTCTTTAACTATGATTTAATTGGTTGTCTGAATACTATGATTTTATCTTCTATACCAATCATAGTTCTCTAATAATCATTTAATCTATAGTTCAAGATTGGTTTAGTGAAATCAAAGTGCATGACATCAGTAAAATTACATTAAATTTAAAAACGGAGAGATCCAAATGGCAACTGAAACCGCACTTACAACTCAAGCAACAACAGCAGGTTCCGCAATTACAACCTTTGTGGCAGCCCATCCGATTACTGTAGCGATAATCGGTGGTGTTGTAGTTGGTGCTAGCGCATACTGGCTAATGGGTAAGTATTTCAAGAAGGAAGAGGCGCCGGCTGCGGCTTAAAGTGACGTATAAGTAAGTACCAATAGACTTTCATAAAAATGTTTGCAGTCAAACCTCCGAGGTTTTGGAAACCTCGGAGGTTTTTAGTGAACTTATTTATCTGAACGTCTATAGGCAAGTTTTTTCTGGTATTTTAAACCTTTTTCAAAAAGTTTTTAAATGCCGGATTAATCTTGCACCGGTACCTAACAATAATTTATGACTTATGTGATTAATGCGACAGGGGCGAACTGGTATGTTCGCCCTTTTTTTGTTTGGGGAAATTAATTTTTCTGAACTTCTATACATCTACTTTTTCTTAGATTTGTGTTGCAAAACGGGGAGCATTGTATTTCCTAATGCCAACGCAAAACCAGTATTGGTAATAATAGTAGAGCCAACCATCCTTAAACCTAAAAGAAAAGCCCCGCTCAAATTAATTAAAGATGGTAGTATGACAATTGTCAGGGTACGTAGTAGATTGCTATTCAAATTACGTGAAATATCAAATAGATCACACAAATGAGATAAACTGCCATCCATTAAAACGACTTGTGCCGTATCAGTCGCAACTTCAGTCGCACCTCGTAAGGAAATTGAGACATTTGCTTTTTTCATAGCAATGGCATCATTGACACCATCTCCAATAAAACAAACGGTCTTACCTTGCTGTTGTAATTGCTCGACAATATCCGCCTTTTGTTGAGGAAGCACTTCATAAAAGTAATTATCTACACCGAGGGACTCTGCCAACATTTGCGTTGGGTGCTGATGATCACCAGAAACAATAGAAATATGTTTAATGCCACGTTGACGTAAACCACTGATAATGTTTGTTACTTCGGAACGTAAAGCAGATTGTATTTCAACGGCTCCCCCAACTTGATCATTGATAGCCACTATGACTAATGAGTGCCCTTCAATGTGGGAACGTTTTATTACTTCTTCTATCATTTCGGGAACCATAATACCTTCCATTTTCATAAAACGGACACTACCTACTCGAATGATTTGGTTATTTAGATTTACTGTAATGCCATAACCGATTTGGTATTTAGAATCATCTATGGGCGGCAAGACAATATTAGATTCCTCGGCTTTTTTCAGAATGGCCCCCGCAAGTGGATGGGTTAGTTTACGCTCAGCAGCAGCCGCATAAGTCAGAATATCATTTGAGTTGTAATTATCATCACAAACAAATATTTGTCTAACCTCTGGTTGTTCATTGGTAAGTGTCCCAGTTTTGTCAAAGAGCACGGTATCTACCTTCCTTAATTCCTCAATTGCCCGCCCATCTTTGATGAACAAACCATTACTAAAGGCCAAATGCAGATAATTAAGGGTTCCAAGTGGGGCAAGTACTCTTATCCGGTTGCCAAATCCACTCTGAGAAACGGTTGCTGCACCTAAAAGTCCTAATGTAGGTATTGCTAATATTGTCAATCCGAATATAGGTATGGATATTAGATTGGCCCATCTTTCCCCTTTTAATTGAATGAATGTTGTATAAGCTGCAGTGTTATTCAAAATTTCACTGATTTTATGGATAGTTGTTTCATGGCCGGCTTTTTCCACTTTTACTTGGATTTGGCCACTCACAATAAGTGTAGAAGCGAGTACTTGTTCACCAACTTCTTTTTCCACCGGTTGCGATTCACCAGTCAAAGCGTGTTGGTCAATCATGGCCATGCCTTCAATAATAGTACCATCAATTGGGACAACTTCCCCAGCTCTAACGGCAACAATATCATCGACCATAACATCTAAAAGTGGAACTTCGATTTCCACCCCTTCTTTTAAAATCCATATTTTGCTGGGTTGTTGCTTAAAGATGTTGGTGATAATTGGCTCTGATAGTTCTTGATTTTTGGCTAATAGTTTTAAACCAGCATGGTAAAAAAAGATGCTTATTGTTAAAAGGGCTTCTTGATGAGTGGCAAAACACAAGATAATGTAAAAAGTAAAAAGTACATCATGCCCAATTGTGCGTCTTTTCAGCAACTGTTTCTCACCTAGTTTAAAAATGGGTAAACAGGTATAAATAACCGTTCCAATACTAAAAAAATATAGTAATGAATTAACCGGTGCCAAAAGTGCTAACCCCAAAGAAGCAATACTCGCATTAAAGTAACGATCATACACTTTCTCTGGAGCATCAATGATGGTTTTTTTGGTCAGAAGTTTTCGGGATTTTGGGGTTAGGTTAAGCTTTGATTGCTTGTTGTGAAAATTGTTAAATAGCTTTGTCCCAAGATAAGCTGTCAACAAAATGCTGAGTCCAGCTACCATAGTTAAATAACCTCCAATTACAAATTAAAAGACTTAGGTGGTGGGCAAGACGTTGCCCACCCTTGGCTATTTATAAAGTTTTCTAACATTCAATACCATCGCCAATTGGATATTTGTTTCGTTCATTGCGCGGAGCGGATTTCCCGAAACTATTATATAGGTTTCGGGAAATCGTACCTCATTCCCGAAACAACGAATTTTGATATTGGCGAAGGTATTGAACATTATAAACGAATTAATAATGTAGGGTTCCTTACGTCTTTTTGTTGTCCACCAATCGCTTAAAAATGGTGGGCAACAAAAAGCCCTTGCCCACCAAAATATCTGAAATTTTTTGGCGAAAGTATTTATCAAATTGTTGTACCATATCAAACCGATTTTTAAGAATGTTGTTGTCAGGAACTTGCACTGTTATCCGTTTTTTCCTTATAGGGTAACATTCCATTCATGGCAGCAATCAAGTTGAAGCCATTATTAAGAATTAAAGAACCCCTCAAGCCAAAGATTCCCATGAATGCACCGGCTATACAAACCGTATTCGGTATCGCAATCAGATAGAAACTGCGGCGCACATTCTGTTGCATAATATTTGTAATATCAAACAGATAATGGAATTTTCTAAGAGTTCCATCCATAAATATCACATCAGCAATATCAACCGCAATTGTAGATGCGCCTTTTAATGAGACTCCAATATCCGCATAAGAAAGAGCCGCAGAATCGTTAATACCATCTCCAACCATCATAACCTTCTTGCCTTCATCCTTCAGCCGCTTCACATAATCGGCCTTTTCATGAGGGAGTACCCCGGCAAAGTAGCGATCAATTCCTAGTTTGCGTGAAAGTTCTTTAGTCGGTGCGTCGTGATCACCAGAAATTAACACAATTTCTTTAATCCCTTCGCGTTTTAAGTCGGCAATAACTTGAGCAGCCTCGTCTCTCACACTAGATTTCAATTCAATCATGCCGGCAATTTCATTATTAATCGCGGTTAGAATGGCAGTCTGTCCGCGCCCCCTCGTTTCCTGCAATGCTGCCTCGATTGAAGGAGGAATCGTAATATTCTCACGTTCCATATAACGGCTACTACCTACCTTCACCAAATCTCCGTGAATATCTACCTCAATACCAAGACCAACATAATAATGTGAGTCATCATATTTTGGCAATACCATACCCTCATCTTTAGCTTTTCGCAGAATGGCGGTTGCAATCGGATGAGAAAACTTTTGTTCAGCAGTCGCAGTATAAAACAGGATTTTTTCTTCTTGATAGGTACCATTAGTCGTGACAATCCTTGACACCACCGGTATCTCACTGGTTAAGGTGCCGGTTTTATCAAACAGTATTACATCAATGTTTTTTAGTATTTCAAAGACTTTGCTGTCTTTTATTAAGATACCATTCTTCGCTGCAACTCCTAATGAAGCTAATAATGCAATTGGGGCTGCTACGCGGATGCCAGTACCATAATCAGCATTCACTATGGCAAGTAAGGCACTTGGGCCAACCGCTGCATAACCTAAAGCACCTAAACCCAGTGTGGGAACTACCATTTGATCCGCGATTTTTTCACCCATGGACTGAAGTTTAACGTGATAGCCGGAAGCTTCATTAATAATCTGAATGATTTTGGATGCTAAGGTATCTTCACCGGTTTCTAGTACCCTAACTTTAATTTTGCCGGCAACGAGTACGGTTGTCGCAAAAACCTTTTCCTTTTCATGTTTATCAACCGGGGCTGTTTCACCGGTAAGGCTTTGTTGATCAACCATAGCTCCACCTTCAACTACAACACCGTCAACCGGTACCGGTTCGCCAGTACTAACAACAATAATATCGTCTTTTTGTAAATCTTTTACTTCAACTTGGAGTTCTTGCCCATCAATCAACAACCACGCAAAACGAGCCGGTTCGCCAAATATGTTGGTTATAAACTGACCTGATTCCTTTTTACTTCTTTCTAATAAAACATGAGCTAAATCAAGAATCCATACCATAAATGCAGTACTAGCGATATATCCAAATAACAAAGATAGAGATATACCAATAGCATCAATTATATCAAATTTTATTTGTTTTTCTTTAAAAATAGCAGTTGTTGCTCGTTTAAAGATATTAGCTGAAAAATAGCCGATTAACAGTAAACTAATCGGAGTAAGCCAAGTTACCCATTGAGTAGCAATTGCAAGTCCAAATGTTCCGGTTACTAACGCAAAACGATATTTGCCCCTTTCCGGCTCATCCACCGGCAAGTTAGCATTAGTTTCCACCAGCATATTTTTATTTGAATGGATTGCCATCTTATGCTTAGTGCTTGGCATGTTTTTTTTGACTTTGCGAACTGTTTCTACATACGATGCCACCACCACACCAGCAATAACTAGGAAAATGCCTCCAAACTGTATCATAGTATTTTAGTTCCTTTTTGTTACCTTGAAAATAATAAATATGTTTAACAAAAGGCTCCGTGCTCTAATTGAGTCAATTTTTTTTAAATCTTGTCTGGATATTTGATGCCATTTATAGACGTTGGCACTGGGGTCATTAAATGGGAATGCTTCAAACAGAAAAAATTTACCGATTTGAATCAATCCCATTCAATGACCCCAATACCTAGACGTTTAACCGATAAATAAATTCACAATATAAACCTGGTCTTGGAGACCTAGCAGGTTTGTGAAACTATTATTCTTCAAAACTATAATTCAAAATTTTCCTGATTATAACAGATTTTGGGGAGGGCAAATATGCCGGTTCGCCCCTACAAATATTTGGCGTAGGGACATAAAGTGTTTGCCATTTCAAGGAAAATTCCATTATTTATTGATGCACAATCAGGATTTTTTTGATGTTGATGAGGGATAGTATGGACAACAATTTCTCTGAGTGCCCGTATTAAACTTCTTTTTCGCTAAAAAGTAAACCGTGAATTGTGAATTGTGAATTGTGAATGAATAATCCAAGTTGCTTGATATGATGGATTTTTCAAAATTAGTCAAAAGTATGGTGGGTTTCGTTCCCGCTCTACCCACCCTACGAAAAACTACGAAAAACAATTTAAATCAAATACTTTCAAATACTTGTGTGTAACAATGAGTGCCCACCTAAGATAATTCTTGAGCCTTTTACACCCGAGCCATACCCATGACTAGCAAATATGATGGCACCGCCGGTTTCGCAAAATTGGTGTATACGCTTAAATACTAAATCTGTGGCGGCTTCGTCAACCCCAGCGGTGGGTTCATCCGCTAGAATTAGTTGAGGTTTGGTTAGTAATAATCTTAGTAAGGCTAACCGGGCTTGTTGTCCACCGGATAGTGAGGCAGCCTCACGTTCAAAGGGTATGTCATAAAGTCCTACCGATTCTAATTCTCGCTGCAAATCAGCAGTGGTGGGCTTTGGTTCGTGTCGTTCATGAAGGCGTTCTTGTTGGATACGAAATGTATGTAATGGATAAAGTAAATTGTCAATAACTGTGCTCGGCATTATGACAGATTTTTGGGGTAATAAAGCAACCTCAGTACGCCAATTAGCAATTGCTATTTGGGAATGTCTTATGCCATTGAGTCGTAGTACCCCGGCTACTAATGGGTGCAAACGTGCCAGTGTCCATAGTAGGGTACTTTTACCAACACCAGAAACCCCGGCGAGATGGTAAAGTTTGCCGGCTTCAATCGTAAAGGTACAGTCAGAGCCACCATTGAGAATGAGTTTGGTGCTTTTGCCGATCCCACGTTGAATCTTGAGTGAGTCGGCGGAAAGAAGTGGCGGTGAGTGGTTAACGGACATGTTTTTGGAAATTATAAATTAATAATTAGAGTTGCCCCACGCGAAAAAACTTGACATAGAATTTGAAGGGGGTACAATCATTTTCAGCCATTCAGACTTTTTCTTAAGTAATTGATTTTTGAGAAGTTGTGGCAAGTTAAGTATAGCAAACTGATTGTTTGTAATGATATTGGTTCAGTACTATTTTAGATAATTGATTCAATACAACTTTCATCAAAAATCAGAGAATTTGTAGTGGTCAACATGATGGCTCCTAAATGATTTGTGGAATCGCTGGACGGGGTTTGTAACCCCGTCCGTAACGTTTTATTTATCAATTGAATCGCTGGACGGGGTTTGCAACCCCGTCCGTAACATTTTATTTATCAATTGAATCGCTGGACGGGGTTTGCAACCCATTTTATTTATCAATTCATTTAGGATCACTAAACCCAAATAATTTGCTCATTCACCGTTTTCAAAAAACTTGGATGGTATTTTTTGGGAAGTCCCTTAGTTCACTATGGATATATTATGAATAATTTCAATTTCACTAAACCAAGATTCTTATCGATCCTGGGTTTCTCAGAATTTATTATGGTTGTATGCTTATGTTTACCCTTTCAAGTGTGGAGTTATCCCTACAGCGAGATTTATGTCTTTGGAGATAGTCTTTCTGACACCGGGCGACTTTTTGAAGCCATTGGGGTGCCGCCAACACCTTATTTTGAGGGCCATTCGAGTAACGGTAACGTGTGGGTAGAGCATCTTGCAAACTCTTTGGATTTAAGCTACAACCCCAAAACAAACTTTGCTTGGGCTGGTGCCACCACGGGTACGGGTAATGTTTGGAGCGAAACCGTACCAGACGCGGAACTATCGGGGCTACAACAGCAAGTGGATTCGTATATCGCCGAAACGGTCGCTGATCCTAATGCCTTATATGTTATTTGGGCCGGCAGCAATGATTTCCAAGGTGATATGAGCAATCCTCAAGAAACCATCACCACCGCCGTTACCAATCTGGTTTCGGCTGTTGGAAAGTTACGCAAACACGGTGTCCGGCACCTATTGGTGATTAACATGCCCGATTTAGGTAAAACACCCAGAGGTTTGGCAAGCGGCAATAGCGCGGCAATGACGGGATTAACAATAGCCTTCAATCAAGCACTGGCAGAAAATCTCCAACCCTTCAATGTCATACAAGCCGATATGCCAACCAGCTTAGAAATGGTGAATGATTCCGAAACCCATCTTGATCCTAATACTTTTAGCCTTGCTAACTTCACAGATGCTTGCTTTGATAAAGAAACGCAAACGGTCTGTGATACGCCATCTCACTATTTTTACTGGGATGATATTCACCCCACAACTACCGGTCATCAAGTCATCGCGTTAATAGTTTATAGTGCGATAGCCGATCCGGTTTATATGGACTACACGTCTTCTGACGCTATGGCTCAACCGATTCTTCGTCTCCCCGTTGTTGAAGTGATCGGTCAGGATAGCAAAGAATTCGTCCTTGATGCACAAATGGTTCGTGATTCAGATAAAACCCAGTTTGGCTTTGTCATCACGGGAACTAGTTTACAAACCACGAAATTTCAGGGTGTTATAACTTTTCCAAGTGACCACCAATACCCAACATTTGAACAATCGACTGGTGTATTGCATCTGCCCGTCGTTCATCACGTTCAGCCGGAAATAGTCGTTTGTGTCACGGTGCCCTGTGATCCCGTCTTAAATTTTGTCGCCAAATATATGGCAGACTTAAATTTTGTGTCGGAAACGCTCATCAATCCCTTTAAAGCCCCCTTATTTGTGTTGACTGGAACGGCTCGTTTGGAATAAGAAAATGGTGGGGATCAATCCTCTACCCACCCAATGACAAACATGAAAAAAGGCCCTTGAGTCATCACGATTCGAGGGCCTTTTTTTTGTCCTAGTGCGGAAAACGGACAACGCCGGCGCATTGTCACCAGAAAAATCAATGACATTTCTAAATGGTATGGATATTTCTGCTATCCGGTACTAGCCATTTAGTCTTTTTTGTAAGTAATTGATTTTTATGAAGTCGTTGCATAGTGTATAGCAAACTGATTATTTGTAAATTTTGTGCATATAATTACTCCAAAATTGCCATTGCTTGCGACTTTTTTACTATTTTTGACACCGGTATAACGAGGGCATTTAGCGGTGGAACTAGAAAAAATTTTATATTTAATAATCAACAAATTAATTAACTTCTCCCCGCTGCGGGATACCACTTATTTTTGGCGCAAATTTATACAAGATAATTGTTAATAAATACAGTTTTTTTTTAAATTTTATCATTATACTTCAAAAAAATAAGAAAAATTTGTCAAAATCGCCACTTTTCAAAAATTTGCTGTTATAAATGTCAAAAAAATTAAATCTTGAAAAAACAATAACTTAGTTAACTATCTGCACGGGGGAAATAAAACCGATTTGGGGCGGATTTTGGCCCCAAGCCTCCGACTCGAAAAAGGCTTCAAAATACTAACTTTAGATTGTAGGATGTTAAAAATCATAAGTCTTAAATTAATACCTTCGCCAATTGTTTGATGTATTGTTTATTAATCTTGGTAATTGTTAATAGTAAAAGAATTTACAGATTATGGAAAAAGAAAATATTATTTACTTACAACAATACCTTCGCCAATCTCAAAAATTGTTGTTTCGGGAATGAGGTACGATTTCCCGAAACCTATATACCATGATGGTTTCGGGAAATCCGCTTCGCTCCATTCCCGAAACAACTATCCAATTGGCGAAGGTATTGTACAAAAGATGACATTCAAAATGTTGCCAATGAAGAAATTAACCGAAATTTATCGGAGAATGAGATATTAAAGTTGGTTGATTATATTGAAAAACATATTGATTGGTATATTACAATTGCGAATGGGATTAGCGAATTATCGGAAGTTTAACAGACGCTATATCATCAAAATGGTGGGGATCAATCCTCTACCCACCCTACAAACGACACGAAAAAAGGCCTTTGAGTCATTACACTTCGAGGGCTTTTTTTTGTCCTAGTGCCTTCGGGCGGAAATCTTCAGGCCACCTAGAAATTTTTCCAAAAAATCGGATTTCTTGTACTGAAGATGGTATGGAAATTTATGCCATCCTGTACTAGTGCTGCAAAGGTGACAACGCCGGCGCATTGTCACCAGAAGAAACGGACAACGCCGGCGCATTGTCACCAGAAAAAAATTATTTATCCAAGCAACTTTTGTACATCGTTAGAAGTTTTTTCCCAATCACCTTCAAAACGATATCCTTTGTCGTCAATATAAAGGTTAGCTGCCGGTTTATAAGCAACGACATCATCATACGGAATATTATATTTATTCAACCAATTTTTGATGTCATCAATTCTGAAATGTGCTAATTCCCCCCACATTTTGACATTGATTCGTGCTGAACTGATTACAATACGGTATCCTTTTTTTTGAAGTTTTGATAATGCTTCAACAACTCCGCTGATGGGCAAATCATTTGAGCGATTTCGGATGGTATCATCAAAATCTATACATAATGTTTTTGATTTCAAAATGACTTTCCTTCTGACAGTGTTTAATTAGTTTCAAAATAACAAAAATACTCTTAAAAAATATAGATAGTGCAAACTTTTATTTAATTAAATCAACAGTTTTACCAGCACCAAGCAAAACTTACTTACATGAAAAAAGGCCCTTGAGTCATCACGATTCGAGGGCCTTTTTTTGTCCTAGTGCTGCAAAGGTGACAACGCCGGCGCATTGTCACCAGAAGAACGCCGCACATTGTCACCATAAAAGGTGATAACGCCGGCGCATTGTCACCAGAATAAAAATCAGGTGGATACGCTATCGCTTTAGGAGCCCAACATGAAATCTGATAAAATAGAATTAAATTAGTTACGCACGTAACTCAATCCTAACAGCACAATATCAGTAAATCCGACAATTCCAACCACTTCGTCATTTTCCACTACGGGGGCACGTAGGACATTAAAACGGTCAAATAAACGAGCGCAATAACGAATGTCCATTTGTGGTGATACGGTAATTACCGGTTTTGCCATGATTTCATAAACATTTACTCGTTCTGGGGAACGATCTTTGGCGAGTACTTGGCTGGCAATGTCTGATAGTAATAGCATTCCAAATTCATCATCAGCATGACGCTTGTTGATAATCCATGTTTGAACTTCGGGGTGTTTCATCTTGCGGAGTGCTTCGGCAACGGTGACGATACCATCTATACGATCAAATTCGGTTTTCATCACCTCACGTACTCGTACCAGTTTGATAGAACTCATATTTTTTCCTCTACCACAGCAGTCAATTTTCTCACCTGATGGGATATACCAACAGCATCTTCAACATCAATTTGGAGGGCAATACCGGCTCCAAGGTTTTCTTCAAATCCTCCCACTTGCGCGATTTTTTCTAAAATAGTTCTCGATAAATGTTCTTCAACTAAAAGTAATAATACATCGCGTTGAGTATCCAAATTTAAGCCAAAAAAAGTTTTGGGGGGTTCTAAGCCTTCGCCACGGGCGTGGTTGATAACAGTGGCACCAGTGGCACCGGCTTGCCGAGCGGCATTAAGCACCTTATTAGTTTTATCTTCAGCTATAAAAGCAATAATTAATTTAAAATGCACGATTTTCTCCAATGGGCAATTTATAATTTACTATTCACAATTATCATCACCGTTTGAGAATGGTTTTGTCATGACTGACAATTGAGCGTATCCCATAACCGTCATTATGGGAAATAGGCTGGCAAATGCAATTAAGCCAAAACCATCTATTAAGGGACTACGTCCCGGTATTGTGGCAGCCAAGCCTAAGCCAAGGGCGGCTACTAATGGTACGGTGACGGTGGAAGTGGTGACTCCCCCAGAATCGTAGGCTAATGGGATAATAAGGCGGGGGGCATAAAAGGTTTGGATGATAACTATAATATAACCGGCGATAATGTAATAATGTAAAGGGGTTCCAGTTACAATGCGAAAAGTTCCTAAAGCAATACCAATAGCCACACCAATGGCTACGGCAATTCGTAAACCCCAAATGGTAACTGTTCCGCCGGAAACTTCCTCGGCTTTAATGGCAACTGCAATGAGTGAGGGCTCAGCAATAGTTGTCGCAAAACCGATGGCGGCGGCAAATAGATAAACCCATTTATAATCCGTCCAATGAATGGTGTGGCTTATTTGTTCAATTCCTTTATAAATAAATTCGGGATTAGTTAATTGTTGCGCCATAATTTCTCCCAAGGGAAATAGGGCTTGCTTGAGCCCTTGAAGAAATAATGCCAGCCCAAAAATAACATAGACAAATCCAAGCAAGACATTTTTCATTTGGGGGATAGGGCGGCGTATTACTAAAAATTGAAAGCCGAAAATAATCACCGCTATTGGGAGTACATCCCGCACCGTTTCTAACAGAATGGTCAAAAAGTTTATCATTTTAGTGTACCAAGATACCGTAAACCATGACAAAAATTATTGGGGTGAGTGAGGCAAACGCGATAAGTCCAAAACCATCAATCATGGGATTGCGCCCTTTGATACTGGCAGCTAGTCCAACACCGACGGCTGTGACAAGGGGAACGGTAATCGTTGAGGTTGTAACTCCCCCAGAATCGTAGGCAATACCGATAATCCATTCTGGCGCAAAGGCTGTCATAATCACTACTCCGATGTAACCGCTTATGATTAAATAATGGATTGGCCATCCTTTGATAATACGAATAACGCCTATGACTATGGCAAAGCCTACGGATAATGCTACGGTTAAGCGTAAGCCATTGGCATAACTTTGTTTGGCTTCGTCAGTTGGGGCAATAACGCCACCAACCGCCGCGACTTTCGCAGCTTCATCAACTACGGCGATAAGTGCCGGCTCGGCAATGGTAGTACCGAATCCCAAGGCAAATGCAAAAATCAACAACCACCAGATATTACCCTTGCGAGCAAAATCATAAGCCAGATAGCAATTTTATTGACAAATATTGATATTAATGCGTAATGAGGCATCATTTCAATCTCTGTGAATAAGGGAGCGATCAACCCTTTATCCATTCGCCTAATGAGGACTAAGGTTACTTTTAGGTTTGAGATTGATCCAAAACTGTTCTTTTTTAGTGGGCAAAGGTCTAATCCGCTTAGATGGGTGCAAAAAATTTTTAATCCTCGCGCCTACCTTTTTCACCAATTTTGAGAAGGAAAAGTCAGAATCAGTCTTTCTCAAGATGTTAAATGCACCGTTTACATCAGCATTGATGAGTGTCCCATCATTCGATTTGTACAAACCACGTTTAACACGTCTTCCACTAAATGTGCGTTTTTGTTTGACTTTAGGATTGTACCACTTTGGCATTTTATCACCATCAACAAAACTCGCTTTTGAAGTATAGCATTCATCTGTCACCATAAGGAAAATACCGTGTGACCCAAGTTTGTAGCTCAGTTTGTCTACAAATTGGCCTAAAGCTAAATTGACAAAGTTTTGGTTGGTTTTTTTGCCTAAGTTTATTTGATTGAGTGATTTGACAACATCACCGATAACAACTTGAGATATGCCATGTTTGACGCACGTTTTGACTACAATTGATGTCGCTTTGTGCATGTAATCGTTTACCACGGCATTACGCCAATCGGTTAAACTTTGGAGCCGATGCGACCATTTTTTCCCCCGCATCGATAGTTTTGATTGCATTGAAGCCTTTCGCTTATTGTAGGAAGCATTTATTGACTTCAGCCTCCGACCATCAATAATGAAAGGCGGGACAACGCCGTTGGTCACGCAAGTCGCCAAGTTGTTCAACCCCAAGTCAATAGACATAACTTGGGAACGACGTTTGACTTGCTTGAAGTCATTAGGGTTTTCCTCAAAAACGAAGACAGCATGAAAGCTATTGTATCTAGGAATAATTTCCACCTGTTTTATTTCCAGATTCCACAATGCTTTGGGGACTTTTACCTCTAAACCCTTTTCTAACACAATAACTTGTTCATATCGAATAAATTGTACCATTGAAAATACTTTTGCTGATAAACCCTTCAGCTTCGTTCTTTGAGGGCATTTTTCAATAAAAACTGATCCCTTGACTTGGAAAGCCTGATAATCATAAATTAGGTTGTCATGCTTATCTGGCTTGTACTTAGGTGGCTTCGGCTTAGCTTTGTACTTGCTCGGATTTTTTTTGAAGTCTTGATGACAACTAAAAAATGACTTGAAATTCTTATCAAGCCGTCGCAAGGTTTGCTGAGCAACTTTGGCTTTCAAGAGTCTATAGTTGACTTCCCCCTCAAGATTAGTAACTTGTTTCATGACCTTATCCATCTTGGCATAAGGAAAGTACATTCCGGTTGCGAAAAAGGCTTGGCGTAATGTCCACAAGGTTTGGTTGTAGAGGTTTTTGGCATGGCCGGTCAGTTCCTTTAATCGCTTAAACTGGGGTTTTGTCAATCCTCTAATTTTCGTTTTCAGTGCTTTCATTTTATACTTATAGGGCATGTTTGACGCGCCGTTTGGAGTCGTGCAACATTGAAAAACAATGAATTAATGTGATAATCTCATTCATGATTTCCGAGCGGTATAATTCTCAAACGTGATAGCTCCGTTAGTTTTAAAACTTCTGTCATTTTCAGAGTGGGCACAGTCTATCAAACTTAAATCAATAATGTCAACACTTATCAATATTTTTGTAGACTATATTTTCTCCCAACGGAAATAAGCCCATTTCCAATCCATGCACAAATAGGCTTAGTCCAAGCATTACCAAGAAGAGCCCTCCTAATATATCCATTAGGTTGGGAATCGGCTGTTGTAAGACAATGA
>Ga0233403_10000649_pt1 | contig 16476 bp, 12 predicted proteins | sample Na_oxic_1_MG_FD_179866 | JGI IMG/M metagenome (GOLD analysis project Ga0233403, IMG submission 179866) | Seawater microbial communities from Saanich Inlet, British Columbia, Canada - Na_oxic_1_MG | ecosystem: Environmental > Aquatic > Marine > Inlet | place: Canada: British Columbia | collected...
ATGAATGGTGGATTTAGCTTCGCTGACTTCGTCTCATTTCATTCTACCCACCTACGCTTGCTAATTAAAATAATTTTAATAAGCAGTGTCGTTATTAAAAGAGAACCCATTTTCTTTTAATAAGGAATATCTACACAATTATGATAATCGTATGCTAAGATAATGGTGGGTGGCTCTACCCACCCTACGCTTGCTCGCTTGTTTAACACAGTTTAATTTAGTGAGTTGAAAAATTTCAACTTTTAAGATAGGGTGGGTTTTCTACTCACGCTACTCGTTTTTTTCATATCCAAAAAGTTTCAACGTCGTATTTAGGAATAATGCTATCTTTAGTAACTAATTTAGCATTATGCCAATTTGTTTGCGTTATCAAAACTCTATCAAATGGATCTTTATGATACTCTGGTAACTGGGTTGATTGAATTAATTCATCAATACTGGGTGTAATTAATTTCAAGTGGGTATTTTTAAAAATTTCAGTTTTCCATGTAAAGATGTCATTTAATTCTAATCTTCCTTTTTGAACTAATAATGCAATTTCCCAAAATGAAATATTAGATACCATAAGAAGCTCTAACGAATCCTGTTCGTCTAAAAATTTCAGCAATGCCTGAGACATATTTTCTCGATTTATCCAAAATACTAGGGCATGAGTATCTAATAAAAATTGATAATTCAAATGTAATTCTCCCATATATCAGTCATTGGCTGGATTAATTCATCTTCTGATACTAATATTTTTACTTTTTCTGACATGTTATCACGCCAATTATTATTATTTACTTTTACCCAGGATTGTTTATTATCATTCTGTTTTGTTAATGTTTGCCTAATCAAACCGACAAGACGCAATTGTTCCTTAATGGGAATGGGTGCGATATGTCGTTGATATATTTGTTCTACGCTTTGCATGTTGGTTTCTCATTCAAATTATCATTGATACCTTGTTCAAGCATTCTATAGATATTCAGAAAAATAAATTCACAAGGAGGGCAAACACGCAGGTTTGCCCCTACAATATATTATGCCTTCGATGTAGGGGCGAACCTGTGTGTTCGCCCTCTTAGTGAAATTATTTATCTGAACGTCTATAACACATCAAATCCAAAACTATTAACTTTTTACTATTCAAGTTTTAAAAGTCAAAAGACTTCAAGAAATTTTTGGAAAAAATTGTATTTCTATATCATCTTAATCACAAACCGTTCAAATATGATCGCCCTTTGAAAAAAAAGTTCAAAAATCGTATTTGAAAAACCGACTCCACGAGGGAATTGATCTCAATAAACCATTGTGTCAGATAGATTGGATTAGTGAACGTAGGGTGGGTAGCCAAACCCACCTTATCAGATGAATGGTGGATTTAGTTTCGCTGACTTCGTCTCATTTCATTCTACCTACGCTTGCTCACTTTTGGTAGTGATACCGACAAGAAATAATAACCAGTTTAGTTTGGGTATCATTAACTTCATAAACCAGTCGATGTTCACCGTCGATTCTTCTTGATCAATAATCCGATAAATTAGACTTTAAAGCTTCAGGTTTTCCTAAACCTTCAAAAGGCTCTCTTTGAATATCTTTGATGAGCGTATGAATTTTCTTTAACAATTTACGTTCATTAGCTTGAAACCAAAGATAATCTTCCCAAGCACGTTCAGTGAAAGTTAGTTTCATGGCTCAATTAACTCCCTTTCCTGGGTTTTCCCCATTTTAGCTTGGGCAATTGATTCGCGTAAATGTTCAGCATTTGCCGGATTAGATAACAAGTAAGCGTAGAATGTAATAATAGGGGACAGACCACATTTGTTTTCAAAGCATTTTTCGCTAAAATCTTTTGCTTCCAAACGAATAGTTTTTCTATTATGTTGGAGGAAAAAATTAAATGTGGTCTGTTCCCTATTTCCCACGGGTCTGGCTATTAAAGCTCCTAAAAATGCACCGAAAGTTGAACTGCCAACATATCCGGCAGTACCTCCCATGCCAGTTGTAATTTTATTGTTAAAAAATTTGTTCACATGCGCTGGTATTTATCATTAAGTAGGTACGCAAAAGTCTTTTAACATTTTCTATTTTAAAAATCCTTTAATAATCAATACTTTAGCATAAAACAAAAATGTTAAAATACTTTTGTGAACCTACTTATATCTATTATCCACCTAACTATAGCATTTCCCGATTGAATAAACGACAGATTGTTAACTTTATCAATTTTATCAATGAGTTGAATACTATCTTTGTACTTCACCTAATCGGGAAACGCTATAATAATATACAGGAACCGATTTTAAAACGGAGCCAGTTGCAAACTGGCTCAAGCAGTTCATAAAACCCTATCTAATTTCAACTATTTTTTGCGTCTTTAAAATTTCTAATAAATTGGGTAGCACTTTCCTAAATGCGGCTATCAAAGTTACTTTGCGACAATTACCCAAACGTACCCAGACCAAAGCCGGCATCTTGTCTTGAAATGAGTTCGCTAATTGGAAAAAATCTTCATCTTTGCTGACAATGGTATAGTCATGCGTTTTTGCATATTGCCAAATTTTACGATCAGAAGCTTCATCAAGTTGTACATCCATTACATGACGTGCTTGTAAGCCTTCGCTTTCTAAAAAACGACTTAAAGCAATAGGTAATTGGTTATCAATCAGAAATTTCATGCGACTTTTAATACCAAATGGTCAGTTTGTTGCGCGGCATAAAAGAGACTGGCATTTATATCGTCTCGTTCTAGAAAAGGGTAATCTTCCAAAATTTCCGTAAAAGATGCACCTGAACCTAGCAATTCAAGAATATCACACACTCGTATCCGTTTGCCTCTTAGGCAAGGACGACCACCACATTTGCTTTCTTCTAGGGTAATTCTTGTCAATAAATTTTTCATAACTATTTTATAAATATTTCACCTAAAAACTATGGAAATAATAATACACTAAATCACCAGTAAAAAGCAACCCTTTTAAAATCTGTTCCAACGCACTGGTATCATTATATCTATTTAACTATTTGATTTAACAGTCGTTTTTTATTTTTTAGAAACCTTTTCAAAAAACTATCCCGTTTTTAAATTTTTAAATGGCTGCCCTACATTTTTTTTGTGAGTGGGAAAAAGTTTTAATTTAGAATATAGAAAATAGCCTGGTAGAAATTATGGTGGGCGAACAATAGACTTGTCCCTAAATAATTATACTTTATATTTCATATACTTATATAGAACATAAATTAAAAACACTTAAAAATCAATAAGTTATAAAATTATGGAGATTAAGTTTTTAAATGAGTAGATGTGGGCGTAGCTGGTCAATATATTCTAGTTAATAAATAAGTTATTTTGACTTTTTTTAAAAAAAGGCATCTATTTCAGTATGTTACCTAGCGAATAAATTTTGCATTATTGCAAAAATCATTCCAATAATGGCGTACCTAAAAAGAGTATTAAACCCAATACGGCAAATAAAATTTGTTTATATTACAAATACTTACAAAGCATTATTAAGGGACAAGTCTAATGTTTGCCCACCCTGACTTTCCCAATTCCCAATTTTTATCACAAGGATTGATTCACAATTTCATAGACATTTTTACATAGCCCTTCCTGTTTTGCGATACGCTCTAGTTGGGTTTTCATGAGGGCTTGATAGGGCAAGGCAAATTTACGCCAATGGTGAGGGTACGAACTAAACGGGCGGCTACCCATGGGTTAATGGTGTTTAACTCCAGGAGATAATGGCTCAAAAAGTCATAGCCTGCACCGTCTTCACGGTGAAAGCCGATGGGATTTCTTGCACAAAAAGCACCCATTAGCACGTAGGTTGGACTGACGATAGGAAGTCCAACATTTTGGAGTTATCACCTTTAATTGTTGGAGTTCGCAAGCTCACTCCAACCTACGGGCTATAATGATAAGTAGCATTTTGAACTACCAGCCTTTACGCTTGAAACTGGGATGGTGTCTCAAGTAGTTATGCTAAAAGATCAGTTATCAGTGTTCCAGTTAATCATTAATACTCGACTATCAAGTTTTTTTTAGTTATTGATTTTAAACTAAATATTTAGCGAGCGTAGGGTGCGTCCCACGCACCATTTTTTAATTATAGGTGTATTCCTTTATGGTGCTAAGCCGTGTAGGTCGGGTTAGCTTATCGCGCGACGCGCGATAACGTAACCCGACATTTCTCGAAGATACACCTTTGTCGGGTTACGTTTTTTTGCGGCGCAAAAAAAGCTAACCCGACCTACATGACTTTTTTTTGATTGTATTCTATTCGTTGTTTTTTAAATTTCTGTTATATTTTGACTCATTAATATCTGATGAATTTATCCCACTTAGATTTACTCAAAGAAAAACTGGATCAATATCGTCCTTTACCCAAAGCGGTGCTACATAACTTACATGAGGATTTAGTATTACGTTGGACTTATCATTCCAACGCCATCGAAGGCAATACCTTGACTTTGAAGGAAACTAAAGTCGCATTGGAAGGTATCACGGTGGGTGGCAAAACATTGCGGGAGCATTTTGAAGTGATTAATCACCAGAATGCTATTCTTTTTGTTGAAGCACTGGTACAAAAATCAGAAATCGTTTCTGAATGGCAGATCAAAAATATTCATCAATTGATACTGAAAAACATTGACGATGAAAATGCAGGGCAATATCGCCGCATAAATGTCATTATTGCCGGTGCTAAACATATCCCACCCGATTTCATCCATGTTCCTCAGCAAATGGAAAGCCTTATTTGCGAATATCAAACCTCAAAGTGTCATCCCGTGGAACGGGCTGCAAAACTTCATTGTGACTTAGTAAAAATTCATCCTTTCGTCGATGGTAATGGGCGCACGGCTCGTTTATTGATGAATCTTGAATTAATGAAGTTTGGATTTCCAGCTGTGATTTTGCCAATTGAGCGTCGATTGGAATATTACGAAACACTGGATAAAGCGCATATTGAAGGAAATTATACCCTCTTTTTTTCACTAATTTATGAAATGACATTATTAAGTTTTGCGCCGTACTGGCATGCATTGTGCGTCAAATAATTTTAATGGTTAACTCTTATTTAATGGTTGTAGGGGGAACCTGCGTGTTCGCCCTTACCCCCCCTTACAATTCTAATCATTAAAAACCAGCTGACAGCCATCGTAGAAGGCATCATATAGCTTTTCAGCTAGATATTTTGGCGGAAAGACCTGACAGGTTTTGGAAACCTGTCAGGTCTGAGAACTTTTATTTTTCTGAAAAACTATAGTTACATTTTTTGTTTGCTAACATACCCTTGAAGCTAGTTGTTATCATCACAAAGCCCATAAATTTACCGATACAACCATACCCGCATCAGCGAAAACAGTTTATCCGTATCCATCGGTTTTGCCAAATAATCATTGGCACCCGCTTCAATACATTTGGCTTTATCGCCCTTCATGGCTTTCGCCGTTAAAGCGATAATGGGTAATTGACGAAAACGTGGTTGCGTTCGGATCTCTTGTATCGCTTTATAGCCATCCATTTCGGGCATCATAATGTCCATCAAAACAATATCAATGTTCGGTTCTTCTTCCAATTTTTCCAGTGCTTCTTTGCCATTATCGGCTACCAAAACTTCCATGTCCTTTTCCTCTAAAATCGTCACCAAGGCGAAGGTATTACGCACGTCATCATCCACCACGAGTACCATTTTATGACGTAAAATAGTTTCTTTGTCATGTACCATTTGCAGCATATCGCGCTTGTCAGTAGGCAATTTCGCTTCAAGTTGATGAAGAAATAGAGTAGCTTCGTCCAATAAACGTTCTGGCGATTTGACTGACTTAATGGTAAGATGCGTTTCACATTGTTGTAAGTGTTTTTCTTCTGCCACAGTCAAATCACGCTCTGCGTAAATAATCACCGGAATAGGGTTTAATCGTTTTTCATGGCTTAGTTTTTCCAGTATTTCAAGACTCGTTCCATGTTCACAATCGACATCAATGATAATGCAATCAAATGATTCCGCCTGTAAGCGTTGATAGGCGACATCACACTGGTTAACCAGCGTCGCTCTCACCCTATCGCCTTCTACTAATTCATAAATTTTTTGCTGACGGTTTTTATCATCAACCATCACCAAAATCTGTTTCAAGGTTTGACTCACGAAACCTTCTATTTTTTTAAATGCCTCACCCATTTCATCCACACTGACAGGCTTAATCAAATAACCAATTGCGCCCATTTTTTTCGCCTCACTACTTTGGTCCGAAGCAGAAATAAAATGTACAGGAATAGCTCGCGTGTCAGGATTATCTTTAAGCCTTTCCATGACGGAAATACCATCAAGTTGTGGTAATCCGACATCAAGAATAACGGCTTGCGGATGATATTTTTGAGCTAGTTGCAAGCCAGTTTCGCCGTCTTTAGCGATAAGATATTTAAAACCCTTTTCTTGTGCAAGTTCTACCAAAATGTTTGAAAAATTGTGATCATCTTCGATGATTAAAATTGATTTATCGCTTGGCTGTATATTGCTCCGATCATCTTCAATCACTTCACTTTTTGCATCAATTTTTTGACTGGTTTCAAGAAGCGCGGCGGGTGCAAACGATTTTTTCGACATTTGAAAAGACGTCGCCTCATTTTGAAATTGAGAAACAATGTTATTTGAAACGGCTGGATTTTGTTTACCCATTGGTAAATAAAGCGTAAAGGTGCTACCTTTATTTTCTTCACTGGCTAATTTAATATCACCGCCTAATAGCCGCGCTAATTGACGAGAAATAGATAAGCCAAGCCCGGTTCCGCCATAGCTGCGGCTCGTACTCCCATCTGCTTGTTGAAAAGCCTCAAAGACAACGGGTTGTTGATCTTTAGGAATACCAATACCCGTATCGATCACGCTGAACGCAATGGTTTTTGCAGGTTCCAATTCCAGAAAGGAAAGTTCTTCATGATTATCAGGATGCAGCATTGATAACTTAATTTCCCCTTCATGGGTGAATTTAAAGGCATTGGATAACAGATTATGAATAATTTGTTTCAGCCGCTGGGCATCCGTTCGGAAATTAGTTGGTAAGTTTTCAGCAACGCTAATCTGAAAATCTAGCCCTTTGTTTTCAGCAACATGGCGGAATTTATGCTCCAAACTTTCTACAAAATCGGATAGCGTCAGTTTTTCAAGATGAATTTCAATTTTACCGGCTTCTACCTTGGCTAAATCCAATATTTCATTGATAAGGGTAAGCAAGTCTTCGCCTGCACTATGAATTGTCCGTGCATATTCCACCTGTTTTTCTTCCAAGTTCCCTGATTTGTTTTCAGCTAATAATTGTGCAAGAATTAGTAGACTATTTAAAGGTGTGCGTAGCTCATGGGACATATTAGCGAGAAATTCGGATTTATATTGACTCGCCACTTCCAACTCTTGGGCTTTAGTTTCAATCGCCTTCTTTGCTTTTTCCATTTCAGTCTGGTTTTTTTCTAAACCCCGATTTTTTTCAACAATGGTTTCCCTTTGCCTTTCTAATTCGCGAGTACGTTCTTCCAATTCTTCATTGGTTTGGCGCAGTTCTTCTTGCTGGGCTTGCAACTCTTCGGTTTGACTTTGCAACTCTTCTTTTTGGTGTTGTAATTCTTCCGTCTGCACTTGCAATGTTTTCTTTTGTTGTGTGAGTGCTTCAGCTTGAATTTTAGTTTGTTGCAACAACTCTTGCATTTTGGTACGCGATTCAACGGAATTAACGGCAATGCCAATACTTGGCATGATTTGATCAAGAAAATCTTGTTGATGTCTTGTTAAGACATTTAAAGATGCTAAGACAATCACCCCTTTAACAACGTTTTCATGGAGAAAGGGAATCATTAAAAAATATCGAGGCATTTCTTCATCAAGTCCAACCTCAATACTGATGACAATTTTTTCTTGACCCTTTGCGGCTTGTTCAACTAATCCTTCGCTAAATTTCAATTCATCACCCAGGTTTTTACGCCGAGTATAGGCATAACTAGCGATTTGTTTCAGGCAGAAAGCCTGATTAAGACCTTCGGCGGATTGTTCAACTAGATAGCATATTCCAATTTGCCCTTCCACATAGAGTGTGAGGAAAGAAACGATATTATGAGCCAAATCAACCAGGGTTAAATCTCCACTCATTTGATCATGTAATTGCGTTTGCCCGGTTTTAAGCCACGTTTGCATATCATTTTTAGCCGTGACTTCGCGCAAGGTATAGGTCATTTTAGATAGGGCTTGCCCCAATTGATCTTGTTCAGAACGCAAATCCACTTCATGGTTATAATCACCAGCTGCGATAGCATTAGCTTGTTGTATGGTATTGGTCATACTTTCTTTAAGTTGACTGCTCGAAAGCACAATCCCGGCAATTTCATCGGTACCATTATATTTAATGTCATTTTCAACCGGTTGACCTTGTGCCAGTAATTTTAAATGACTATTGATTAATAATAAGGGTTCCATCAATTTTTGAGTCAGGCGATTAATTAAAATTAATGCGACTAACCCAATGAAAAAGGTGAGTGTCGCAATCATTAAAGCGGCATCTTGACGCGAATCCAGCGCTGCATCACGTAATTTTTCCATGTGTTGGCGGTGTTCTTGGATTAAGTCCCGTAAATTTTTCATTGCCTTTTCATAGCTCACTTGTCCTTCTTGAACAATCAAACGTAGTGCATCTTCCTTAGTAAAATCTTGGCTAAGTAATAAAATTTGCTGGGCAACTTTATGAAACTTCCGCCAATTTTTCTGAAAAGTCTGCAAAATCTTAATATCATCGACAAATAACACCGCATCAAGTGCGTACAATCCATTAATGTCCTGAATTTGCGCGGTGATTTTTTTATCCCATTGTGCTATTTCCTGTTCCAATTGCTGCATAGTTTCCAAATCGGACGTACCACTATGCACAATTAAATGTAGCCACCTCTCCGAAACCGAATTTTCGAGCGTGTTAATTTTCAAAATAGGAACAGCATCAAGTTCCAACAATGATAAGGACATTTGTGCGACATGGTGGGTGTAATAAAACCCTATACCTCCGACGGCACCTAAGCAAAAAATAATAATGAGGGTATTAATGAGTAATTTTGAACGAATACGCATAGTTGGGAATTGTGAATTGGGAAAGGTTGGAGTCCAAATCTGAAGGTTTTGGCATTCCAAAGCTAATGTAGTGCTCCTAAAGTGTTTTTCTTGCACACCTATTAGCCTCAGCTGGTGGGCAAGAAAAAGACCTTGCCCACCCTACAAAAAAACTTTACATCAAATTTATAGACGTTCAGATAAATAATTTCACTAAGAGGGCGAACACACAGGTTCGCCCCTACATCGAAGGCATAATATATTGTAGGGGCAAACCTGCGTGTTTGCCCTCCTTGTGAATTTTATGGCTCTATCAGAAATCCGATTTTTGAAAAAAATCGGATTTCTCGTCTTTCAACAAAATCCGAAAACTTGAATGTTTAAAGTATAACCTAATCATGACGATAGAAACTATCATCAATAAAACTATCCAAATCAACGTTTTCAATTATATCAGCTTGTAGGGATATATCAACAATGGTTTGAAAATCGCTTAAAACTGGATTGAGATCAGAAAAGGATATTCGATTTGAAGGATTTTGTAGCCCCCTTATAATAGCTTCTTCTGAATGGGGAAAATACTTTTTTGCCGTTATTTTGGCAACTTGTTTAGAGCCATTTTCCAGTTTATCCTTATCAATCCATTTTCCAGCGCGAATGAGACTATTTACCCATTCTTGAATAGCGGTACGGTGTTTTTTTATCATTTGCTGATTCACCACGACTATACATTCAACATGATGCTCAATGATTTCTTTGGTCAGTACCAAAATTTTACCTATACCATTGTGTTGAGCTTTAGCGCCGAAGGGTTCAGCGACAATAAATGCGTCAATTCGCCCTAATTTCATCGCTTTGAGCATATTGGGCGGCGCAATCACTTTCGCCGTAATGTCTTTAAGGGAAAAACCACCACTCATTAAATAATGATTGAGTAGGGCAGTATGAGTCGCTTTTCTATCGGGGATGGCAATAGCTTTACCCTTTAAATCGGCTGCGGAACGAATATTTGAACCGGTTTTAACTGTAATGGCTGAACCATCACGGTGCGCCAATAAAATGGTTCTGATATCAACGCCCTGATTAAATAAATCCATGGCTAACGGAGATAAAATAAAAGCCGCATCAATAACACCGGCTTTAAGAGCACCGACCATTTCACCCCAAGCTTTGAACATTTTGGGTTGAATATCAATCTGTTGGGATAGACAATTGTCTTTGGAATGTGAAACCAACAGCGTTAAATGATCGAGAATAGGTAAATAACCAACTCGCAAATGAACTCGATTATCTGCAAACGTCTTTCCCCATGATAGACAGAGTATTATCACAATAAAATATTTAATAAATGTTTTCATGGCTTTCAATTAACAATTATATGTATCTTCTCTAAATTCGGTGGAAAAAACCTGACAGGTTTTGGAAACCTGTCAGGTTTGGGCAAGTTTACCCACATTTTTTGAGAAGATACAATTATATGTAGGGGCGAACATAAGTGTTTGCCCTAAATTTACCGATACAACCACACTCGCATCAGCGAAAACAGTTTATCCGTATCCATCGGTTTTGCCAAATAGTCATTGGCACCCGCTTCAATACATTTGCTTTTATCGCCCTTCATAGCTTTCGCCGTTAAAGCGATAATGGGCAGTTGACGAAAGCGTGGTTGCGCTCGGATCTCTTGTATGGCTTTATAACCGTCCATTTCGGGCATCATAATGTCCATCAAAACAATATGAATGCCCTGTTTTTTGTCCAGTATTTCCAGTGCCTCTTTACCATTTTCTGCCACCAAAACGTTCATGCTTTTTCCTTCTAAAACGCTCATCAAAGCAAAAGCATTTCGCATATCATCATCTACAATGAGTACCGTTTTATCACGTAAAATAGCCTCTTTGTCATGTACTATTTCCAGCATTCTACGTTTTTCCGATGGCAATTTCGCTTCGAGTTGATGAACAAATAAGGTCGCTTCGTCTAACAACCGTTCAGGCGATTTGACTGCCTTAATCGTCAGATGCGTTTCACATCGTTGTAAGCGTTTTTCTTCTGCTTCCTTTAAATCACGTTCTGCGTAAATAATCACAGGAATAGGGGCTAATTGGCTTTCCTGCTGGAGCTGTTCCAATATTTCAAGACTTGCTCCCTGTTCACAATCGACATCTATGATAATGCAGTCAAAGGGTTCAGTCTGTAAGCGTTGATAGGCGACTTCACGCTGGGCAACCAGCGTCGTTTTTACCCCTTCACTTTCGACTAATTCTAAAATTTGCCGTTGACGGGTTTCATTATCAATCATTACCAAAATATGCTTCAATGTTTGGCTCACGAAACGTTCTATTTTTTTAAATGCTTCACCCACTTCGCTCATACTAACCGGCTTAATCAAATAGCCAATTGCCCCCATTTTTTTCGCTTCTATACTTTGATCAGAAGCAGAAATAAAATGGACTGGAATATGCCGGGTTTCTGAATTATCTTTAAGCCTTTCCATGACGGAAAGCCCGTCAAGTTGTGGTAATCCGACATCAAGAATAATGGCATGAGGCTGATATTCTTGAACCAGTTGTAAGCCGGTTTCACCGTCTTTGGCGATAAGGTATTTAAAACCCTTTTCTTGTGCGAGTTCGACTAAAATCTTGGAAAAATTGCGATCATCTTCAATGATTAAAATGGATTTATCGCTTGGCTGTAGATTGTTTCTATCATCAACAACCTTTTCAGTTTTTCCACTTGTTTCAGTGACAGTATCATGATTTTCTGTTATCTCGCTTGGCACTTGAACCGTTTTTTGAAAAGACATCGCTTGCTCTTTTTGAGAAGCCAAACTTTTTGAAATGAGTGGCTTTTCACTCGGTTTTGACTCTCCTATTGGTAAATAAAGCGTGAAAGTGCTACCTTGGTCCTTTTCACTGGCTAATTTAATTTCACCGCCTAATAGCCGAGCTAATTGACGAGAAATAGATAAACCTAGCCCCGTTCCGCCATAGCTACGGCTCGTACTCCCATCTGCTTGTTGAAAAGCCTCAAAGATAACGGGTTGTTGATCTTTAGGAATACCAATACCCGTATCGGTCACGCTGAACGCAATGGTTTTTGTCGCTTCCAACTCCAGAAGAGAAAGTTCTTCACGATTATCAGGATACTGCATTGATAACTTAATTTTTCCTTCATGTGTAAATTTAAAGGCATTGGATAACAGATTATGAATAATTTGTTTCAGCCGCTGGGCATCCGTTTGCAAACTAGCTGGTAAGTTTTCAGCAACGCTAATTTGGAAATCCAGCCTTTTGTTTTCAGCAACATGACGAAATTCATGCTCCAAACTTTCTACAAAATCGGCTAGTGTTAGTTCTTCAAGATGAATTTCAATTTTACCGGCTTCTACCTTGGCTAAATCCAGGATTTCATTGATAAGGGTAAGCAAGTCTTCGCCTGCGCTATGAATTGTCCGTGCATATTCCACCTGTTTTTCTTCCAAGTTTTCTGATTTGTTTTCAGCTAATAATTGTGCGAGAATGAGCAGACTATTTAAAGGGGTGCGTAGCTCATGGGACATATTCGCCAGAAATTCGGATTTATACTTACTCGCTAATTCCAATTCTTCAGCTTTAGTCTCAATTGCCATTTTAGCTTGTTCCATTTCTGTCTGTTTTTTTTCTAAAACCAGATTTTTTTCTACGATGATTTCTCTTTGTCGTTCTAATTCGCTGGTACGTTCTTCCAATACTTCATTAGTTTGGCGCAATTCTTCTTGTTGAGTTTGCAACTCTTCGGACTGGTTTTGTAATTCTTCATTCGTCTGCTGAAGTTCAGCTTGTTTAGATTGCAATTCTTCAGTTTGGCACTGGCTCTGTTCTAACAATATTTGCATCTGAGTCCGTGATTCAGCAGTATTTACCGCTATCCCAATGTTTGGCATAACTTGTTCAAGGAAACTACGTTGAGCATCTGTCATCGCTGTAGTAGAGCCAATTTCAATGACACCTTTTACCGCACCTTCATATAAAAATGGCAGTAAAATGACATATTGCGGTAATGATCTCGTTAAACCGGAACTGAGAATAGCTGGACATTCTTCAGGCGTTTGAGTACGCAAAATAATTTTGCGTTCTAAAGCAGCTTGACCCGCTAAACCTTCAGAAAGCAATACTTTAGTGGGTGAATGATCATTATTTATATAGGCATAGCTCGCAACTATTTGTAAGTATTGTTGCCCATTTTCATCTTTTAATAGGTAGAATAATCCAATTTGTGCTTCTACATAAGTTGTCAAAAAAGAAATAATTTTTTTTGTCATTCTGGAAATTTCTTGTTCACCCGTTAGTTGCTCATTTAACAGGGATTGACCAGATTTTAACCAGTCTTGAACTTTATTTTTAATCGTTGCATCTGCTAATTGAGCTACCGCAATTTCTAGAGCATTTTTAATTTTTGCAAAATCGCCCTGATATTCAACTTGAGTCGTGACATTGTTACCCTCAGCTAATCCCTGCGATACTTGCACAACGTCTCTTATTACTTTTCCTAAATAAGATAAAGTCGTTTCCAACGCATTTTTGATTTGCACAAAATCCCCACGGTATTCGGCTGTGGGCATAATTTGTAAATCGCCAATCGCTAACCCCTGCGAGACTTGGGTAATATCTTTAATAACTTGGTTTTGATTAGCTAAAGTTGTTTCAAGGGCGTTTTTAATTTGGATAAAATCGCCCTGATAAGTGGCTTTAGGCATAATCTGCAAATTACCAACCGCTAATCCTTGCGAAACCTGGATAATATCTTCAATAACTTGACTTTGATTAGACAATGTCGTTTCTAGGGCCCTTTTGAGTGGGACAAAATTTTCTCCGTAATCAGCTTGAGGAGTGACCGTTAGATTACCAATTGCCAATCCTTGAGAAACTTGGACAACATCATCAATTATTGTTTTAAAAGAAGCGTTTAATTGCGATAATTGCTGGATAGATTTTTCAGAACTGAGGTAAACTGCATACATGTTAACGAGTAAACCGATTAATACACAAATATAACTCACCTTTTTCAGCAAGTGCGCACTGTCGAACATCGTGTCAAACAAATGGCCAGAAAAAGACATAAACATCACTTGCCCCATAAAACCAACGATAAGCGATAAGATTAACCAATGTTCAAAATTATCTTCCCGCCAATGCCCTTTTTTTAAATAACCAATCAAAGCCAGCAGAAAAAATATAGCAGGCACAAGTTCTTCAGGGCGATGGAAAAAAAGTTCTGGATAATATGCTCGCGGCAAAGGAACAAAGGCGAAAAAGAAAAAACAACCCATTGTTAATAGTCCACTGATTAAATAAACTGTATATTGACTAATGGCAACGGCTTTTCCAAATTGTTGTTCTCTGTGCCAAGCTAACCAGCTTAACCATAATAAAATGGCTAAAAATAAGCGCGATGCAATCCAACTCCAAGGAATCAAAGAAGGTGGAGGCGATGGAAAATAAAGATCAAAAAATGTAGAAGTGACGACAGTATGGTAGACATCAAGTAAACCAGTCCCTAAAAAACCAGTTCCAATAAACAGAAAAGTATTGTCTTTTTTACTGTAGAAACGCACTAAGGCTATTGTTCCTACCAAAAAAGCTAAAGTGGAAGCCACAATTTCCATCAAGGTATGCAGTTGTTTAGTTCCCTGCCAAGTGGAATCTCTTAATAACAAATATCCTACAAACAGGACAAAAAATAGGGTAATGTATGTCAGTATTTTGTTTTGAACGGTTTTATTCATAGTTGATTAATCTTTCTGATGAGCCTTTTGCAATAAACGACTAAAAATTGGACTTTTAACCTTTTACTTCGGTAAGTTTCCCAATTCCCAATTTAGAAATACTATTTTTTGCAAAAATAGTATTTTTTTAAGCCTTTTTACTTCGGTAACGAAGTTTCACAATTCACGATTCCCACGCAGGCTTTATTACGACTTCTTCATTGTGCATAGCTTTGGTAACATCTGCAATCAGATTATGAATAGATGAGACTAATTGACCTTGGTTGTAAGATTCTTTATGAAAGACCGTTTCTACACGCTTATTTAAAAGTGCCTGTTCTTCAGCACTCAGATATTGCGCCGTTAGAACGACAACCGGTGTCGAACACCATTTTTTATTATCTTGCAAACAGGCAAGAAATTCAAATCCATCCATGACGGGCATATTTAAATCCAACATAATTAATGCCGGTTTTTTATGCTCAAGGTGATCAAGTGCTATTTGTCCATTTTCAGCCTTAAAAACGCGCCACCCTTGTTTTTTAATAATAAAAGCCAGGCTTTCACGAAAGACTTCATTATCATCTACGATCATAATTAAACGGGTAGAATCATCACCAATCTGATATTTTTCCAGGAGGGTAGCCAATTGGCTCGGCGCCACGTTTTTGTCAATGCAATCTGTCGCCCCCATCGCATAGCCCTTCTGTTTATCCTCCTCCATGCTAATCATAATCACTGGGATGGTGCTTAAGAGTAAATCATTTTTGAGAACCGAAAGTACCTGCCATCCTTCTTGATGAGACATTTGGACATTAAGTAAAATAGCATCCGGACGAAGTTTGTAGGCGAGTTTGACAGCTTCTTTTCTATTCGCAGCGACTGCCACTGCATAACCCAATTTGCTCAACTCTTTTTTTAGCGACTCTCGCATTATGGCATCGTCATCAATGACCAAGATAATGCCATCTCCCTCTAATTTTGAAAGTTCTGGGTATGATTCGGAAAATACCTTCGATGTTGTCACTTTGGCATCTATCGGTAAAAATAAAGTAAATGTACTACCTTGTCCAAATTCGCTTTCAACTTGAATGCTACCCCCCATCATCTCCACAAATTCTTTAGTGATAGTGAGACCTAAACCGGTACCACCATAGCGGCGCGTAGTCGATAAATCGGCTTGAGTAAAGGGCCGAAATAGTTTTTCTTGTTGTACCTCAGTCATGCCAATACCATTATCCGCCACGCAAAAAGTTACCCACTCCTCGTCCTGTTTAACTGTCAAACGGATAATACTTTGTTCTGTAAATTTAGCCGCATTACTGATTAAGTTTAACAGCATTTGACTTAATTTAGTCACGTCCGTCTGCATTTTCCCTAAAACATCAGGATATTCTACTTTAAGGAGGTTACTTTTTTTATCCACTAAGGGTTTAATGGTAGTAACGACTTCATTAACGAGCGTTTCTATACTGATAGGTTCAATAAATAGCTCCATTTTACCCGCTTCAATTTTGGATAAATCAAGGACATCGTTAATCAGTCCTAATAAATGCTTACCAGCCGCTTGAATTTTTTGCAAGTCTGGAATTGATTCTGTTTGTTCTAAATCTTCAGCATCTTCTTCTAACATTTCACTGTAGCCAATAATGGCATTTAAGG
>Ga0233403_10000650_pt1 | contig 16466 bp, 3 predicted proteins | sample Na_oxic_1_MG_FD_179866 | JGI IMG/M metagenome (GOLD analysis project Ga0233403, IMG submission 179866) | Seawater microbial communities from Saanich Inlet, British Columbia, Canada - Na_oxic_1_MG | ecosystem: Environmental > Aquatic > Marine > Inlet | place: Canada: British Columbia | collected...
CGTTAGTACAAAGAGGTATGTTCCTTTAACTTTACCCATTAAATGGTTGTTATCTGGTATACTTTTATACTGTTCCTCATTGAAGTTCAATCCCTGAACTACCACTTTAAAGCCTTATAGGCGCACGAGCATGAAATAACTTCCCGGTTTTATTTTTAACCACCCCCGAGCCAACTCCTTGGAAAGGAGGGGGAACTCCCTTCCTTACTAAGGAGGAGACAGAGGGGTGGTTATGAGGAAGTTATTTTGTATTCATTCCTTAATGCCATTAAGTTAAGCCGCGTGGTTTTGCGCGGTGCTTCTCCCCCTATAGCCACTCAATGCCATTAAGTTAAGCCAGGGCACATGGTTCTCCCCTACAGCCTCTAGCTAAACTGGATTTTGTAGGGGCAATCCTTTATGCTTGCTCTTTTTTGTATTTCACCCAAACGAAAAACGCTATAATTCTGCATTTTGTCTGACAACCCAATCATCGTCTTTGAGATCAGGTAACTCGTTAATGGTATACAAAATATCCTCACTTGGCTCTAAGAAGCTGTTCAAAATTTTTTTATTTCGCTCTCAAATGCGGTTTAGATGTGTTTGCTATTTTACGGTTCGCAAATAAAGTTTTTGAAGTGCAGACGTTCCAAAACAGAATTTGGGAACAAAAAAAAGATTTTGAACAGGCTCTCAGGGCTTTCAACCTCAGAATTTATTCTGAGGCTTCTTAAAATTTATTTGGGTTTCTTTGATTGGCAACAGCATGATATGTGCATAATTTGGCGAAGGTATTGTAATTAAATGGCCATTAATTGGTAATTAATTAGAAATTCCATGAAGTGCAACCAAGATAAGTTATTTGAATCAATGAAAGTTTTACATAAGTATTTGGTTTTTAAGTGTTATTGACGTTCATCATCGCAATGGGCACTTTTCACCTCTTTGAACAGTTGTTTGGGACTGAATCCCTCTGTGTGTGACGGTTCAACGCTATCTGCCGATCTTTGCATTCGATTCCTTTTCACTTCATATAGGCTTTCATAAAAGTCAAAGCTATCAGAACCTGTCAGGTTTTGGAAACTTCGGCTCGAAGCTACGCGAGATCAACCTGACAGGTCTTTAGGCCAAAATATTTATCTGAAGGGCTATAGGTGTTCGGAATTTTATCAAGTTATTGATTTATAATAAATATTTTTTATGTCACCGCATAGGGTGGTCAAAATGACACCCGCTCAATGATCAAGTCTAAAAACTTCCTATTTATGAGTTTTGGGAGTGGGAGGCTGGGGCTTTAGAAAATCCTGTTTATAATAAAGTTGCTCCCTATTCCCTTTAACAAATATTTATTTAAAAAACAATCTTTTATCAATTGGATTTTCGTTTCGAGGTTAAAGTTTCTTCGAAACTTTAACCTCGAAAACAATTCACAATTTTCACCACCCCAGTGGGAGGCACAACCATTTTACTTGAGGTTCAAGTTAGTTAATTAGAATATTCATATTTTCTAATAATGCGAATTAAGGGTTGGATTTTTTTACATATTTCCCCATCAAATTAAACCAGTGCCCATTTGAGCCTAAATCTACAGACAATATTATTTTATTATGGTGTATAATAGACATCTTTCCTAAATAATTTTTTACTTTCTATTTCAATATCTTACAAAAGCGTGTAAAATTATAACACATTGAGATAAAAGGAATTTAAGTTATTTAGGAAAGATGTCTAATATATTCGTTAAGGTTGGACTTACGCACAGAAAGATTAAATTCTTTATAAATCAATTCTTTATAAATTTACCTTTGACAAAATGACATTTTAAAAACAATTTAAAAACAATAAAACCAAAGAGTTATATTTTGAGTGCGTAAATCCTAAAAGGTATAAAGTGTATATTAGTCTATTAGAAAACTCTAACTTGAAACATTGAGTTTCTTGAGTGTCTCCTTAAAGTAATAGACTTGTCCCTTAATAAGCTAAGTTATTGATTTATATTATTTTTATATTTCATCTTTCCAAGGGGTTACGTTTATTTATGGGCCAATCTATTTTTCATAAATAGTTGATTTTTAAGTACTTTTAATTTTTATGTGATGGTAAGTATATGAAATATAAAAGATAATTATTTAGGGACAAGTCTAATGAATGGAAAATATTCCACTTTTTTAGTGAAACACTGATTGTGGCTATATCAAATTAAAGTTGGTTGACTAATATAATAACGTGAATTCGACTTTCAAAATTAATGAGTTACAAAAATTTTAAATATATCAAATAGTTGAAAATATTTCCTATTATTTCCTATCAAGGAGTTTAAGAGCAATATTGAAATAGTATACCTTGATGACCAATATATAGTATTCCAGATAAATACGTTGGAAATTGCTATTAATAAAATCAATAAGTTATTTGTCTTTTTGGCCAAAAAATTTTTCTGGAATACTGGAATTAAATAGTATGCTGAAAGAAATATATTACCATTCTAGTTACATGGTATTTATATTTTAAAAATACTTTATAATCAGTCAGTTAAATCTAACCATTTGATTAATGAAAAATTTTATCGCTTATTGAAAAATAAGGTCTCACGTTAATACTCAACTTTTGGCGAAGATATAGCCTTATTACAGACGGTGAAGTCAAATGATGACCTAAGCCAATGAACTATCTTAGCCGTTTCGAGCAAGCGGTTAGGATTACTGCACAACTTTGGAGAAAATTCTTTTTATGACTCATTTATGTCAACAAAAACGGCGATTTTTACGCCCCCTTCCATTGGTCTTAGGACTTATGGCAATACCATCATATTCGGCTCTTGCCCAGGCACCTTCGGGACCTACCGAGCAATTCAATAATCTTACCACCTTGTCAGGCGGACCACTCGGCTTACAGCAGGTGGCCCTTATTACTCTGAAAAATTCACCGACTATCGAGCAGGGAAAACTGGGGGTGTACTCTGCGAGAGCTGGTGCCCGGATGGCGAGCGGGGCATTTGACATCGGCACTTCTGTGCTTGGCAGTGCCAATGAAAACAGACCGGCCTTTGGTTTTGATCAAGACACACAGGACCTAACTTTTGGCTTAAATAAAGGCTTCAGAACCGGTATTCGAACCAATGTGAGTGCAGGTATCAGCCGAATAGACAATCGTGTTAGCCCTCAAGACACAAACAATATCTCTAACCTCAATTTGAGCATCACTATTCCCTTACTAAAAGGTCGGGGTTACGTTTCGGCTGCTGCTGGCGAAAAGTCAGCTCAGCTGCAAAGTCAGGCTGCGGAATTGAATTTTTACCATGGCATTTCAAAGATATTGCTTGCCAGTACCAATGCTTATTGGGATTACAAAGCGGCAATAGAAAATCTCAAAGTCCAGGAAAACTCTGAAAAAATGGTACAAGAATGGACAAATGCAGCGGCAGATGCGATCAAATCGCGTTATGGGGAAGCTGCTTTGAAGAAGTTTCAAGCTGAGAAAAATCGCATAGATGGTTATTTGTCCGATAAGCGGCGAAACACCATCGCGGCGAAAGATCGGGTGGGTAGCACTAAAGGTGCTCTAGGTGTCATCATGGGCATTCAACCCGCCGATGTTGCCAACATAGGTGAACCTTCTCAAAATTTTTCTTCTGAATGGGGTGATATTTTAGCGAAATTGGAACAGCAACATATCTTGAATAAATGGGTTGCTACAGCGATAGAAAATCGCTTAGATATCCAGGCCGCTAAACTGAACCAAGAGGCTTCTGCCGTTCAGTTAGCCAAAGCGAGGCAAGATGTGCTACCCCAGCTTAATTTTGGTTTGCATGCCGGTCGTAACGCGATAGAACTAGGTGATGGTTATAATCGCTATGTTGATGCTTTGAACAGTGATATCCGTGGTACGGATGCCGGGGCGACGCTCACGTTTTCTTATCCGTTAGGTAATAATTTTGCAGAAGGCCAACGTGACTTAGCCAATGCCACCCATAGTCTTAGCGTGATTAATACGAATGATTTGATAAGAACAATCCCTGTGCTAATCGGGATTGATGCCGGCGGACTGAAGGCTAGGCTGAAAGAAGCCGTAGCAGCAAAAAAATCGGTCGAGAATTATGAATCTTCTTTAAGAGGACGGTATAATAGCATGCGTAATCGTTTTTTCGAGGATCCCAATGCCTTCTTTAATTTGATGGATACCGAAGAGAAGCTCACTGAAGCAAGCAATAACCTCGTCAATAGTCTACTAGGGTTGGCTAAAGCGATAGCCAAACTCCGTTTTCAGACAGGCACTATCTTCATTGGTGGAAGTATGGATACTTACGAATTGGAATTGGGAGAACTGTCAGAAATACCTAGTCTGTAAATCATGTTATTCTCGTCACCGAAGTGCCACAACAATGCCATTAAGTTAAGGGCAGTAGCAAAGGTATGCCCATACAAACCGCGTATTCAGAGGTTGTAGGGGATTTATCTGCTTCGCCTGGGCTTAACTAAACTAAGGCAACTCGCAAAAAATAAAATACCAAGGGCAACCACAAGGGAAGGGCAACCACAAGGGATTGCCCCTACAAACCCTAGTTGACTGTAAGGACAATCCTTTATGGTTGCCCTTGACTGGTATATTATTTCTTGCTACTTGCCTAACTTAATGGCATTTTTGCTGCGCGAAGGAATGCCGACTTCGACGTTCTGCATATGAAACTTTCAAAATACCTGAATAATACATGCCTGAGTTCTGCGATGAGAGTCTGAAAAATGACGGAAAATACCGTTTTTTCCATGCCCAAGCTTTTTGAATAAGGACAAGAGTTGACAACGGCAAAAGCCAGCCAATAACAGTTATAGACTCCCCGCTGCGGGGACTTAACAGTGACTCTATTTTTCTTTCCTGAAATTGACTTAAGTCTTAATTATTGTGAAGTTACTCGAATTTTTTAATGAATCCGATGCCCCGAAAGCCCAAATCATGTTAATGGCGGTTATTTCTGGCTTAGCGAGTGGCATGTTACTGGCTGTTATCAATGTGGCGGCTGAGCAAGTGTCAAACCAAGGCGCAGAAGCCCAATTGTTTTTATTTTATCTGATTGCCTTTGCATTGTTTGTTCAAACCCAAAAATATGCTCTCTCTCAAGCAACCATAGCGGTTGAGGAGCTGATTTGTCAAATTCGGGTTCGAATCGCTGATAAGATTCGCCGTAGCGAATTGCGTTTTATAGAAGAAACCGGCTCTAGCATGTACGCGCCACTCACCAAAGATAGTAACTTGATTTCGCAAATGGCTCTTGTCTTAGTGATGTCCGGGCAATCGGTTATTGTCTTGGCGTTTAGTGCCCTTTACCTCGCTTGGCTATCACCACTGAGCTTATTGATCACAGTGGTTTTTATTGGCAGCACAATGATGGTGTATCTCTCGCATGAGAAAAGCATTTCCGAAGAACTTCAGCGTGCCTCGCAAAAAGAAACCCAATTTTTTGAAAGCTTTGAACATATTTTAGAAGGCTTCAAAGAACTCAAAATCAATCGCCATAAAAATGATGATGTCTTCAAACATATCAAGCAGAATTCTGAGGAAACTAAAGAGCTTAAAGTAACGAGTGGCTTGAGATTAGTGACTGATATAATGTTTAGCCAAGTCAGCTTTTATCTCTTACTTGCCATTCTGGTTTTTATTATGCCATTATTCAGTCCAACCCATAGTGAGGTGATTTTCAAAATCACAGCCGCTATTTTATTTATCATTGGCCCGGTAGGTCAATTTGCGACAGCAATGCCCATGATTGCTAAAAGCAATATCGCCATCAACAATATTTATCAATTAGAAGCCCAACTGGATGAAGTGGCTGGTCATCAGACTGAGCCGATTGTTACGCCACCTCTACTTTCATTTAAAGAAATTAAACTGGCTGACATGACTTTCCATTATCGCAATAAGTCTGGTAAGACCTTGTTTTCGCTAAATTCTATCAATCTGACTCTCAGGCAAGGAGAAATGTTATTTATTGTCGGTGGTAATGGCAGCGGCAAATCAAGCTTATTAAAATTATTGACTGGCCTATATCATCCCACAACGGGTTTTCTTTATGTCGATGATGAAGAAATTAATTCAAGCGATTACCAAAGTTACCGTGAATTATTTGCGATTATTTTTACCGATTTTCACTTATTTGATCGACTTTATGGTTTAGGTGAGATTGACGAGTCGCGTTTAAAATCCTTATTGCGCTTAGTGGAATTGAACAAAAAAACCAAATATATTGATGGCAAGTTCACCAATTTAGATTTATCAACCGGGCAAAAGAAACGACTCGCTTTTATAACAGCGGTTTTGGAAGATAAACCCATCTATATTTTTGACGAACTGGCTGCAGATCAAGACCCTCCGTTTAGAAAAAAGTTTTACGAAGTCATTCTACCAGATTTGAAAAAACAAGGCAAAACCATTATTGCAGTGACACATGACGATAAATATTTCCGGGTTGCCGATCGGGTCTTGAAGATGGAATATGGTCAATTAGTTAACTATGATGAAAGCCTCACTTAACAAAAAAATCGCTAAAATTAATGGGGCCATTAGCCCTGCATTCCCGCTGTATGCTTTCATTAAGAAGCAAAAAAGTGACGGCAGCGCAAACAGACTTTATCAGTTTCGTCATTTCTATGTCTTCTCAACAGGGTGCATCATTTTGTCATTGATTAAAAAATACAGAAGTCGTAAAATATACAAGCTATTGAATGTTTTAAATATTTACACAAGCTTTTGATTTTACAGTAAAAATTTAGTTTGGCCTTTTGGATGGGATTTCACTCCACTTACATTCTCGCTAAAAAAATCGCTACAGCACAAATGAACGTCAACAACACTTAAAAATCAAAGGCTTATGTAAACTTTTGTCGTGGTCAAAAAGAAATCCGATTTTTTGGAAAAATCGGATTTCTCACAATGTTCAATATCTTGTTGATCACTACAGCAGCTGGCACTGGGGTCGTTGAATGGGATTGATTTAAATGAAGAAATGACATAAGGGCAACCATAAAGGATTGCCCCTATAAATCGGGTATCACTGCGGGGCAAGTCCGCGGTTGTCCTTAAAATTGAAGCGTTCCCATTTAATGACCCCAGTGCCCTACAGCTTATGTAAAACTTTCTCAAATCAAATAACTTACTCTTGTCAGCAATTCCCGGCCATACTTTGAGTGCTTATGGTAGTTAGGTTTCAAATTCCCATTTTCGTGCTCATTTCATCTGAAATGGTGTCATAACAATCTCTGTACAAAATTTGGCCAGGAATTGCTGTTATCTTATCTTGGTTGCACTTCATAAAATTTCTAATTAATTACCAATTAATTAAGGTGCCAATTTTAAGTTTGATTCAATAGACCTCTTTCCTAAATAACTTAAATTCCTTTTATATCAATGTGTTATCATTTCACACCCTTTTGTAAGATATTGAAATAGATTGAAATAGAAAGTAAAAAATTATTTAGGAAAGATGTCTAATGTTCAAGAATGTTCAAGTTGGGCGCATTCCCATTTTCCGGGCAATAACTCACATGTAATTCACTTTAACTCTCTTGCTCATTTAAATATCAAAGAGAGATATTTTTAGTTAAAAAAGGAATAATTTTATTAAGTTATTGTATTTACAAGCAATAATAGAATGTTTTCAATTGCACACCATTAATTTTGGCAAAAAAATAAGCGAAAGTACAGTAGATTAAGGTTATATTAAGTATATTAAAAAACTCTAATTTGACAAATCGTTACAACTTTAGATCCTACGACACTTGACAAGATGATTTTATGGTGTATAATCTATGAGTTAATATAAAATACGAATATCGGGTTGAAAAATTATTTTCAAATCAGATGAGATCACACCCCTGATGGCAAGCACACAGGTTTGTCCCCACATGAATGTGAAATTATTTACCTGAAAGGGGCGGCACACGCGCCAGACAATATTATTTTCTGGTGTATACCATCAAAATTGTTCTCAATCAAATCCTTTCTAAAATACAATCCTTGTAGTTATTGTTAACAATTCAGAACGAAAAGTTACCCTGAAAATAGGGAATGCGCCCGTACTCATATTAGGGTATATTTAGTCTATTAGAAAACTCTAAGAACATTGAGTTGAATAATATACTCAACACGGGCATAAACTTAACTTTTTTAATAAAGCTGCCGTTGCACGAAAAAGACTTTGCTGGCCCCCTACAAAAAGCTCACCCTAAAAAAGTTTAATTTGTGCCCGCGTGCAGTATATATAAATTTTAATGTATAAATTTTGACGATGGCAAATAAAAAGTTGATAGAAATAAATACAATAGAAACCGCATTATTAGAAGAACATTCGGTTGACGAATGTGTGCTACAAATACGCAAAACGAATGACGCTGATCAACAAATAATCGCTTTTGTCGTTTCAAACGGTCCGTTTGTGCCAGAGCGCTTACATACTCACTTACAAGCCAAATTAGCGGCTGAGCTGTTGCCATCGGCTTATGTCCCATTATCCAGCCTGCCACTGACGGCTGATGGACAGTTAGATCAAGTCGCGCTCGCCCGTTTACCAGTTATTGACACCGACTTAGTGCAACATTGGGAACAGCGCATACAGTCGTTTCCGGAAATTCACCAAGTCGCCGTGGTGGTACAAGAAAACGACGACGTTTTGCCACCACTGCATCTTTCCAGTCTCGTGCCAAATTGGCAAACCGCACTTGCCGCCAGTGAAACGTCCGCTATTGACATTGATAATTCTGTGGCTGTAGCGCCGGCAAAATCCACACCAACACAATTAGCCCTAAGTCATGGCAACCCCTTACGAGAGGATTCCCAAGCACCGACTACCCTACCCGCAATCCTGCAACAGGCTGCCCGGGAAGTGTCCGGAAAAAAGATATTTTATATTCAGTTAGATGGTTCAGAAAACGTTCAATCTTATGCCGATTTATTAGAGCAAGCCAAGCGAATTTCAGCGGGATTAAGAAAACAAGGATTAAAACCACAAGATAAAGTCATTTTTCAATTAGAACATAATCAAGATATTATTCCGGCGTTTTGGGGATGTTTGCTGGGCGGATTTATACCAGTCATCGCCGTGCTACCAAGCAGCTATGGTGAATCTAGTCGTAGCTTAGAGCAATTGACTCAGGTATGGCAATTATTAGAGCAGCCTTTAATTATGACCAGTGCGGTGCTGGAAAAATCCATGCAGACGCTGTCTCAAACGCATCCGCTTAAAAACGCCCGTATTGTTTTGATTGAAACCCTAAAAAATAATAAACCTAATAACAGTTATTACCAAGCACAACCAGATGAGATCGCCTTTTTTAATTTAACTTCCGGCAGTACCGGGGTGCCTAAATGTATTATGCTCACTCACCGCAATATCTTATCGCGGGCGAGGGGCACTAATCAGCTTTGTCAACATTCCAAGGACGACATCATTTTGAATTGGTTGCCATTTGACCATATTGGCAGCATTTCAGATTGGCATCTACGCGGCGTTGAACTTGGGTGCAAATTGATTTACGCCCCCAAAGAATATGTGCTAGCTCAGCCCCTTAATTGGCTAGAATTGATTGATAAATATCGAATTACCCATAGCTGGGCACCCAATTTTGCCTATTCTCTTATCAATGATGCGATTAAATCGGTTTATCAAAAAAACTGGGATTTATCGTGTGTCAAATCTTTACTCACAGCGGGCGAGTCTATTTCCATTAAAATAGTACAGAATTTTTTAAACAATCTCGCACCTTATCAGCTAAATAAAACCGCCATTAGCACTGCATTTGGTATGGCTGAAATGGGCTCGGGTATTACCTATTTCCAAACAACCAGTACAACGCCGCTTAAATTTTTCAGTGTTGATCGGACGGCTTTAGAAGGACCACTTGTCCATCTCAGTCTAGATGATCCGAATCGCATTATTTTTATGAGTTTAGGGCCAGTGATTGCTGGGGTTTCTATCCGGATTGTTGATGACGAAAATAATCTGCTGCCCGAAGAAACTATTGGTCATTTTCAAGTCAAAGGCGCAGCGGTATCGCCCGGTTATTATAAAAATCCAGAGGCGAATCAAGTCGCGTTTTTGGCAGATGGTTGGTTTTATACTGGGGACTTAGGGTTTATTTCAGAAGGTCATCTCGTTTTGACTGGCCGGGCAAAGGAAAGCATTATTATTAATGGGGCCAATTTTTATAATAGCGAAATTGAAGCCGTTGTTGAAGAAATTGAAGAGGTAGAAGTCTCTTATACCGCCGCTTGTGCGGTGCGCCCAACTGGGAATGTGACTGAACAATTAGCTATTTTTTTTCATAGCCCAGTTTTTGATGACACTGGCCAGTTAGAATTAATCAAAAAAATTCAAGCACAAGTCACCCGCAAAATTGGAGTCAAACCCGATTATTTGATCCCTGTTGAAAAACCAGCCATTCCAAAAACAGCCATTGGTAAAATTCAACGTTCACAATTAAGTCAACGCTTTGAGGCGGGAGAATTTGACCCGATTATCAAAAAACTTGATATTATCAGTGGTAATGACAACACCTTGCCGGATTGGTTTTATCGGACCGTTTGGCGGCGGCATGAAGTTGGAACGAAGCGTCCAGCATCGCAAACCGTTAATCGCCTTATATTCCTTGATAATTTAGGCTTAGGTGCCCAAATCTGTGCTGATGAGAAATCTTCCCCAACAGGGGGAACTGTCACTGTTGAAGTAGGCGCGGACTTTGCCAAACTTAGCAGCAACCGCTATCGCATTACCCCTAAGCAGCCAGCCCATTATCAACAATTACTTGAATCTCTTGCCCAAGATAATTTTCAGATTGATGAAATTCTGCATCTGTGGACTTATGGCGAGTATGCCGGTGAGGTGTCGAGCTTAGAAAGTTTTGAACAAGCCCAAGTGCTAGGCGTTTATAGTCTATTGTATTTGCTGCAAGCCTTAACCAAAGTACAAGGCACTGAGCACCCGGTTCGCTTATTGACTATTTCCAGCCAGACACAAATAATCGCAGCCGGCGATGAAATGGCTTATGAAAAAACCCCACTATTGGGAATTATCAAAACCATTTCTCAAGAAATACCGTGGTTGAGTGGTCGCCATATCGACTTATCCATAGAGAGCACCAAAGCCAATGCCGCCCTTATCCTACGTGAATGCAAAGTGATTTCCTCAGAACAGGAAATAGCCTATCGCCAAGGACAGCGTTGGGTGTTGCGTCTAGAAAGCGCGCTCACCAGCAAAATCCCCCCCAACCCCCTACCTTTTAAAAAATGTGGCCATTATTTAATTAATGGTGGCTTAGAGGGTATTGGTGTAGAGGTTGCCAAATATTTGCTGCAACATTTTGAGGCGCGGTTGCTACTTATTGGTCAAACGCCGTTACCAGATGAAAATCAATGGGAAATTCATTTGGTACAGGCAGATGCCGTCGCAGAAAAAATTCACGCTTATCAAACCCTTCGACAAGCGGGCGGAGAAATCGTTTATCAGGCGGTAGATGTCAGTGATTTTGAACAATTGCAACAATTGGTTAAACAAACGACATCCCCACTGGATGGCGTGATTCATTTAACCGGCATTCCCCAACAAGAACGCCTGTTGATTGAAGAAACTTATGACAGTCTCTCCGCCAGTTTTCGTACCGAAATTTGGGGGGTTTGGACATTACACCAACTGTTCAAAGCGCAGCCTAATGCCATTTTCATTAACTTTGCGTCGGTTGCTGACTTCTTTGGTGGTGCCACCATCGGTGCGATTGCCGCCGCCAGTCGTTTTCAGGACAGTTTAACGCGCTACCAACAACAGCAAACCGCTTTACAATCCTATTGTTTTCACTGGACATTATGGGAAAACACGGCCGCTAAATTTCCACCGCAGATGGCAGAATTGTCTCGTGCGCTTGGATACTATACCATCACCGCTAATCAAGGGCTGCATTCTTTCCTAGCCGGTTTATACCATCATCAAACACCCCTTTTGATAGGTTTAGAAGCTAATAACCGCCACATTCGACCATTTCTTGAAACAGACGCTGATAGCACCCAAAAGTTAACGGCTTACTTTTCTGCTAACACATTGGTGGAAAAAGATAAATTGTTAACATTGTCCGTTAACGACCGTTTTCAAACGCCGAGTCACTGCGATTTTTTGCAATTACATGAGTCCGTTCAATTTGATCCCAATGCGATGGAATTATGGCCCTCGGTGGCAGAATATTTCGTTTATGACGAATTGCTCTATTATGCCTTAACCCATGATGAACGGCGTAATCAAAGTTATAAAATCGCGATGAATCAATTGGTTAAAGATAAAATCGTCGTCGAGGTGGGTACCGGCAAAGAGGCGATTTTATCAAGATTCTGTGTTGAGGCGGGAGCAAAAAAAGTTTATGCGATTGAAATCGGGGATGATGCCTATCAAGAGGCCGTCGCTTGTGTAAATAATCTCGGTTTGTCAGATAAAATTCTCCTGATTCATGGCGACTCTACCCAAGTTGAAATACCAGAATTGGCGGATGTGTGCGTTTCAGAAATCGTGGGGCCGATTGGTGGCTGCGAAGGGGCTGCGCTTTTAATGAATGATGCCAGACGGTTTTTGAAACCGGATGGGGTGATGTTACCGGCTAAAAGTGTGACAAAGATTGTTGCGATGACCTTTCCCGATGAATTGTGGACGGATTTGGGCTTTAACCAAGTACCGGGGTCTTATACCGAAAAAATCTTTGCACAAATCGGTCATGCCTTTGACTTACGCCTCTGTATTAAGAAATTTCCATCTAGCAACATTCTCTCAAATGCAGATATTTTCGAGGACTTAGACTTCAATCATCCCATTCAGGTTGAACACAGTCATACAATCCATTTAACCATTAACCAAGAGGCCGAATTGAATGGTTTTCTGGTTTGGTTAAATCTGCACACTGTTGAAGGTGAAGTCATTGATATCCTTGAATATGAGTATAGCTGGCTACCGGTTTACTTGCCTGTTTTCCACCCCAGTATTAAGGTTTCCGCCGGCGATACGATTCAAGCAAATTGTGAAAGGCTGCTATGTGAAAACGGTTTAAATCCGGATTATCACCTTAAAGGCCGTGTTATCAAGAAAACTGGTGAAGTCATTGAATTTGAACACAATTCCTATCACCATAAACAAGTCTTCAAGCAAACGCCGTTTTTTCAAAAATTATTTGCCCAAGATGAATTTGGCTATAACCAAAAAACGCGCTTAGACAAGTTAACCCAACATTTTCCAGAAATGCCGCTAACGAATAGTGGAGCCATTGATAGAGAAAAACTCGTGGCGTTTGGGCAGCACGATCATCAAGAAGCAGGTACGCAAGTTGTTCCCCAAAATGAAGTTGAGAGACAGATTGCAGATGTTTGGCAAGACGTGTTAGGTATTGGTGCCGTCGGTATCCATGACAACTTCTTTGAATTAGGCGGACATTCACTACTGTTAGTGCAGACACAAAGTCAATTGCAAGCACTTTTTGGTCCGCAATTATCTTTAGTTGAAATGTTCAACTATCCGACTGTTCATGCGTTGGCAAAACACGTTGGTCAAACCGACACGGAGCCAAAATCTTCGCAACAAGGTCAAGCGCGTGCCCATATTCGCACTAATCGTCAAGCGGCGGCGGATAATTCAGACATAGCCATTGTAGGTATGTCTTGTCGTTTTCCGGGTGCCAACACTATTGATGAATTTTGGAAAAATATGCGTGAGGGGATTGAATCTATTCACTTTTTTTCTGATGACGACGTTGCGGCATCTGGTATCGATCCGACTTCGGCGGATGCTCCCCATTATGTTAAAGCAAGCCCGCTGCTTGACAATGTTGAATGGTTTGACGCGGAATTTTTTGGCTATACAGCCAGAGAAGCCGAACTGCTCGATCCACAACACCGTCTGTTCCTTGAATGTGCATGGGAAGCGATGGAATCTGCCGGTTATGACTCACAAACCTATCAAGGCTCAATTGGCCTTTATGCCGGTGCGAGTATGAACACATACTTGCTTAACCATGTTTATCCTAACCGCAATAGTCTAGACTCCAATGACAATCTTGAAGTAGCCACCTTGGATTCACTGGGTGGTTTCCAATTAATGGTAGCCAATGATAAAGATTATTTGCCCACCCGTACCTCTTACAAGCTCAATCTCAAAGGCCCAAGCATTAATGTGCAAACCGCCTGTTCCACAACGCTAGTGACGGTTCATATGGCTTGCCAAAGTTTGCAGAGCGGCGAATGCGATATGGTGCTATCTGGCGGATCGTCAGTTCAAATACCACAAAAAGCCGGGCATTTGTTTCAAGAGGGCATGATTGTCTCCCCTGACGGACATTGCCGGGCGTTTGATGCTAAAGCTCAAGGAACGGTGTTTGGTAGCGGTGTTGGTGTGGTGGTGCTGAAACGCTTAACAGACGCTATGGCAGACGGTGATCATATCTATGCTGTTATCAAAGGCTCCGCTGTCAATAATGACGGTTTAATGAAAGTGGGTTATATGGCACCCAGTAGTGAGGGGCAAGCTGCTGTTGCCTCGGAAGCACTGGCGATGTCTGGCGTATCAGCTTCCACCATTCAATATGTGGAAGCGCACGGCACCGGCACGGAAATGGGCGATCCTATTGAAGTCAGTGGTCTCACACAAGCCTTTCGCGCCAGCACCGATAACAACGAATTTTGTGCGATTGGCTCCGTTAAAACCAATGTTGGGCATCTCCAGATTGCCTCTGGCGTGGTCGGTTTTATGAAAACCGTACTCGCACTGTATCATAAGCAGATACCGCCGAGTTTGCACTTTGAAAACCCCAATCCTCAGATTGATTTTGCCAATAGTCCCTTTTATGTCAATACTAAACTTAGGGACTTCCAAAACAATGGAATACCATGCCGTGCTGGGGTTAATTCTTTAGGAATAGGGGGTACTAATGCCCATGCTGTTTTAGAAGAAGCACCGGTAACCGCCCCAATAAACAATGAGATTGAACGTCCCAAGCATCTGCTGACGCTTTCAGCAAAAAATGAGCAAGCACTACAAGATTTAGTGCAACGTTACGACACATTCTTATCATCTCACCCCGAAACGTCATTAGCGGAGATTTGTTTTACGGCTAACACGGGGAGAGTCCATTTTGAACACCGTATTGCTATCGTTGCCGATGACAAAAAACAACTGCGTACTCGTCTCCTTGACTTAAAAGAGACGACATCTAAATCTCACATCCAAAATATCGCTTTTTTATTTACTGGACAAGGAGCGCAATATGTGGGTATGGGCCGGCAACTCTATGAAACACAACCCACTTTCCGTAAAACCCTTGACCGCTGCGATGAAATTTTACGCGATTATTTAGAACAGCCATTATTAGAGGTAATTTATTCGTCACTCGACGATCAATCAAAATTGGATGAGACTGCTTACACGCAACCGGCATTGTTTGCCTTAGAATATGCCTTAGCTGAATTATGGCTATCTTGGGGCATCAAACCATTTTGTGTGATGGGGCATAGTGTTGGGGAGTATGTCGCGGCATGTGTGGCAGGTGTCTTTAGTTTGGAAGATGGCTTAAAACTGATTGTAGAACGTGCCCGTTTGATGCAAGCGTTGCCGCGTGACGGTGAAATGGTGACAGTGTTTGCCAGTGAAGCACAGGTAGCAACCGCTATTCAACGCTATACCAAACATGTTTCGATTGCAGCCATCAATGGACCGGAAAGTATTGTGATTTCAGGTCAACGTGAAGCCATAGCGACTATTACTGCAAATTTAAAAGTCAAAGGTGTTAAGACAAAACCCCTATCGGTTTCTCATGCCTTTCATTCGCCCCTTATAGAACCCATGTTGCCAGCGTTTTCCCAAATCGTCGGGGAAGTCACTTTATCATCACCCGAAATCAACTTCATTTCTAATCTCACCGGTGAGCTTGCTACGGCAGAAATAACAACACCGGCGTATTGGTGTCGTCATGTCACTCATCCGGTAAAGTTTGCCGCGAGCATGGCAACGCTTCACCGACAAGACTGTGATGTGTTTGTAGAAATAGGGCCGAGGCCTGTATCATTAGGGATGGGTCGTCAATGTTTGCCAGAAGACGTGGGCGTTTGGTTACCGAGTTTGCGTCAAGGAGAAGATGATTGGCAACAACTCCTACAAAGTTTAGGTGAATTATATGTGCGTGGAGCCTCAATAGATTGGTCAGGCTTTGATCGGGATTATCAGCGTCGTCGGGTGGCTTTGCCGACTTATCCCTTCCAGCGTCAGCGTTATTGGCTTGATAGACCAACAGCGCGTCGGGAAATGACCGCGCCTACCGAAACTAAGCTGCATCCCTTGCTTGACAAACAAATACCGTTGCCCTTGCTCAAGGAAACCGTGTTTGAAACCTATTTCCATAAGGATACCCACCCTTTTTTGCTCGATCATATAGTTTATGATCAAATAGTGGCTTCAGCAGCCAGTTATATTTCTATGTTGTTGG
>Ga0233403_10000651_pt1 | contig 16459 bp, 16 predicted proteins | sample Na_oxic_1_MG_FD_179866 | JGI IMG/M metagenome (GOLD analysis project Ga0233403, IMG submission 179866) | Seawater microbial communities from Saanich Inlet, British Columbia, Canada - Na_oxic_1_MG | ecosystem: Environmental > Aquatic > Marine > Inlet | place: Canada: British Columbia | collected...
CCTAAATGAGTTATAAAGGAGTGACGCGGAGCGTCACGGATGGATTCCAACGCTGGAGCGTTGGAACCAGATACAAATCATTTAGGATGGCTATATATACACGATCAACAAATACTATTTCTTAAAGAAATAGTATTTGTTATTTGTCTAAAAATGAATCTAAATTTAACATTCGAGGTTACAAACTTCAAAGTGATTTCATTTCTTAGTTTTTGCTCCGATGAATACGGATGACATCTTCTAATCGTCGTAGATGCCGCATAATGGATGCTAGGTGAACACGATGGCGAACTAATATACAGAATTTTATAATACTTTGCCCTTCATGATTTTCATTAGAAACTTGTTCAATATTACTTTCCATATTGGTAATACCCGCCGCAATGGTTGCTAAAACACCTAATTGATTATGGACTTCAATGGAAATATCGACGACAAATTCTCCGGTTATTTCAGGTTCCCATTCGACCGCTTGTAATTTTTCTGGCTGATGACGATATTCAGCAACATGTCGGCAAGCGGCTGTATGAATGATAATGCCTCTGCCAGCACTGATAAAACCAACAATATCGTCGCCAGGGATGGGTCTACAGCAACGCGCAAAATGAACTAAAATATCTTCAGTTCCTTTTATCATTAATGGTTTAGATTCACCGGTGATAAGAGGTTTTAGGGCGGAATCTGCTTCTGGTACCAATTGACGTGCTACAATTAATGCAATACGATTACCAAGACCAATATCTGCCAGCAATGCTTCTAAACTATTAATTTTAAATGATTCTAATAGTTGTTGACATTGTTCTTCACAGAGTTTCTCAATTGATAAAGAATAAACGGCTAGTTCTTTCTCTAGCATTCGTCGGCCTAATAGAATGGCTTTATCATATTGGAGATTTTTCAAAAAATGCCGAATGTGACTACGAGCACGGGCACTGACGGCAAAATTTAACCAACTGGGATTTGGACGGGCCCAGGTGGCGGTGAACACTTCAACCGTTTGACCACTCATTAAGGTTGTTGAGAGAGGAACATATTGATTGTCAACTTTTGCGGCAATACATTGATCGCCGATATCGCTATGTATGGCATAGGCAAAATCAATTGCTGTGGCCCCTTTAGGTAATTGTAAAATTTTTCCTTGAGGTGTAAATACATAGACTTCATCAGGGAATAAATCGGTTTTGACATGTTCTAAAAATTCTTGTGAATCGCTGGCACTTTTTTGTATTTCTAGTAAACCACGTAACCACTCACGGGCCCGTTGATGAGCGGTATGATGGGTTGTTGAGGCTGAATGGGTTAAGTCATCAGTAAATGATAATAAACCAGGGGCTGTAATTCCTTTTTCTGCCACTTGGTGCATAGCGGTGGTACGAATTTGGATGTGAATCAGGATGCCATGAGGACTAAATAATACGGTATGCAGGGATTGATAACCATTGATTTTAGGAATGGCAATGTAATCTTGAAAGCGTTCACATATCGGTTTATAAATACCATGAACGATTCCAAGTATACGATAACAATCATCAACACTATCAACAATTATCAGGGATGTACAGGTGTTGGTAATTTGACTAAAAGACTTTCTTTTATCTGGTGAATGATCTCCCTTTTTTTCACCCATTTTTTGGTAAAGACCATAATAATGTATTTTTCCTCGCAAAATTTGTGCTTTGATCTGTGTATGAGCTAACCGTTTAATTATTGTTGCTTGAACGGTATTAAATAATTCATCATGTTTTTGATAGAGTTTTTGAAGCTGATTACTTAAAACTTGGTAGCGCCAGGGATAGAGGGTTTCAAAGCTGAGTTCTTCCAATTCAATACGTACGCTATTCATGCCTAAACGGTTAGCAAGCGGTGCATAGATTTCCAATGTTTCGCGGGCGATACGTCGCTGTGATTGAGGTTTCATAGCCCACAACGTTCGCATATTGTGGAGACGATCAGCTAGTTTAACGATAATCACTCGAATATCGCGGTTCATCGCAAGTAGCATTTTACGGAAATTACTGGCTTGTGCTTGTTCACGAGTTTCAAAGTGCATAGATGATAGTTTACTGACACCATCAACTAATTCTGCGACTTGTTGACCAAACTCGCTTTTAAGTTGTTCTTTGGAGATGGGCGTATCTTCAATGACATCATGTAATAGGGCAGCACACAGGGTTTGAGTATCCATCTGCATTTGACCTAAAATATAGGCTGCTGCTAGCGGATGAAAAATATAGGCTTCGCCTGTTTTCCGCTTTTGACCTTCATGGGCTTGGGCACTAAATAAGTAGGCATGATAAACCTCTCTCACCTGTGGTGCTTCAAGATAGGTGCTAAGTAATTGACACAGATCACTGATTAATAATCGAGGAGGTATTTCTAGCGGAACCGGCATGATTGGTAATGAGTAATAGGTAATGGGTAAGGGGTAAGGGGTAAGGGGTAATAGGTAAGGGTAAGGGAGACAGCAGTATATAACATACGTGAAATACTTTGTTTGAAATAGAAATTTCTACAAATGCTAGATCGAAAAGTATCAAATGGTGACAATAAAAAGACGTTGCTGGTCCCCTACTTAATGCTAAATTGAAAAGAAATAGTATTTGTTGATAGTGTGTAAGTTACGTCCCTAATGCATAATGGGTAAGGAATGAATACGAAATAACTTCCTATCAACCTCCCCCTACCCCTCCTTAGCAAAGAGGGGAGTTCCCCCGCCTTACAAAGGAGGGGGTTAGGGGGTGGTTAACCTAAAACCGGGAAGTTATTTCGTGACTATTCCTTAAGATGGTGAGCATTGTAATTTAAATGGATGTGACACTGACAGTACAAATTTGTCACTTTTTGATTTTTTTACCTGTCACATTGGTGTAACATTTTTCAATGAGTCATTAACCATTATGAGAGGTTCATTTATTTAAATGAAGAGAATAGGGCAAGTTGATGAAAAAAATTATCCGGGAAAATATGCAGTTGGCTCAGGGTTTCCCTGAAATTGTTGACTATAATTATCAGTCATAAGAAATACTATTTGTTGATTTCGCAAAAACTTATCAAATCAAAATTTTTGACTTTTAATCCTTGTCATTTGAGATATTTAGAATTGTTAATTTAAAAATCTAAGCTCAAAAAGAAATCGGATTTTTTTATAACTATTTCGTTATAAGATTGAAAATTATAATATTATATTTTAATGAACAAAGATTTTTTTGCTTTCAAAGCTGTGGCAAAGAAGATAATTTGTTAGAATGGATTTTTCACACAAAGTATTATTAAATCCTTGATTTCGTTAGTGTCATCTAAAAATACAACCCAAATAGAATCAATTGAGTTACTTACTTATGCAAGAGTTCTAATGATATTATTAAAAATGACAATCCTACTTTTTTAAGGAGATTTTAAAAAATGGCTATAGAAATCAATGGTAATACCATCGAAACGGATGAAGAGGGTTTTTTAGTTAATCGTGCTGATTGGAATCAAGACGTTGCGGCAGCTATCGCCAAAGCGGAAAATATTGAAATGACTGATAGTCATTGGGGATTGATTGATGCGGCTCGTCAAAATTTCCGTCAACATCAAAGACATCTGACCGGCAATGATTTGGTACATATTTTGGGTAAGTCTCTCAAAGAAACACCTCATGAAGTGCGGCATGATGTCAATAACTATTTGTATCAACTATTCCCGCATGGCCCGGAAAAACAAATCGCTAAAATAGCCGGCTTACCAAAACCGTTGCCAGCGGATACCGAATAAGGGAATAGGTATAAGGGGAGAAGAGAAAGGGGAAACATGCAAATTGACTTAATATGCGTGGGACAAAAAATGCCCTCATGGGTAGAAACCGGTTTTAATGAATACATCAAACGTTTGCCACCCACTTGTCGTTTAAATTTAATTGAAATCCCCTTACGCAAACGTACTAAAAATGCTGACTTAGCCCGTTTGCAACAAAAAGAGGGTGAGCAAATGTTGTCTATGATTGCTCAAGGCACGTATGTGATGGCCCTTGATGAACGTGGGCAAATGTGGAATACGCAACAATTAGCTTCAAAATTAGCGCATTGGATGCAAGAATCTCCAAAAGTCGCATTACTGATTGGTGGTCCGGAAGGATTAGCAAAGGCGTGTTTACAAAAAGCCCAACAACAATGGTCATTATCCGCTTTGACTTTACCACATCAATTAGTACGAATTATCGTTGCTGAACAATTATATCGCGCATGGAGTTTATTAAACAATCATCCTTATCATCGTCAATAAATTGTTAATTGGTAATTGGTAATTGGTAATTGGTAATTGTTAATTGGTAATCAGGAAAATCCTTTGAGGTTTTTTTCTGGTTCCAACGCTCCGGCGTTGGAATCCATTCGTGACGCTCCGCGTCACTCCTTTTTTCAAAATGACAAAGTCTATATAACTCATTATAGGATTGCTATATTCTCGAAACAATCGAAATGCAGTAGTTAAATAATCACTTCATACATTACGCCTCAAATTTCTCAATGTTGTCATTGATCGGAGCTTCGCTACGTTACTTCGTTGCCATGCACAATCGCACCCTGCGAGATCAATAAAACGAGATTTTTGAGCAAAGCTCGAAATGAAGTAACATAGCAAAGCTCCGAACAATGACAACCTTTTTTAAGGATTTTCTCAATTAACAATTAACAATTAACAATTAACAATTAACAATTAACAAAGATGATTTATTTGGCTTCTCAATCACCGCGTCGTCGTGAACTGCTTGACCAAATTCAGGTAAAATATCAGTCAATTGCAGTCAACGTGGATGAAACGCCACAACCAGATGAAACGCCACAAGATTATGTTAGTCGTCTGGCTTTAGCAAAAGCCCAAGCGGGCCTTATGACGGTTAAAGCCGAATTCCCCATATTAGGTGCAGATACAGCCATTGTGTGTGATGGACAACTCTTTGGGAAACCCCGTGATGAAAATCATGCCAAACAAATGCTGATAAAATTTTCTGGGCGATCCCATCAAGTGATAACGGCAATAGCTTTGGTAACGGCATCCCAAAAAAAAGTTAGGATAAATACTAGCAATGTCTATTTTCGCCTCTTAACTGATGTGGATATCCAAGCTTATATTGCCACTGGTGAATCATTGGACAAAGCAGGTGGTTATGCCATTCAAGGACTAGCGAGTATTTTTATTGAACGTATTGAAGGGAGTTATTCTGGGGTTATGGGCTTGCCATTGTATGAAACAGCAACATTATTAGCTGAAATAGACATGAAAATTCTCTAACCATGCGGTAAAATCCCTTTGGGATTATAATAGCCATCCTTTATGGTAGAAAAAAAATGGCAAATAAAGAACATTTAACAATTCTCCAAAAAGGCGTGTTAGCGTGGAACCAATGGAGACGAGAAGAAAGTGGTACCAGACCCGATCTGTCCGATGCTCATTTAACTGGACTAAATCTCACTAATGTCGATTTTTTTCGTGCTAACCTAAGTCATGTCGATTTGACTAATACTGATTTGTCAGGGGCCAACTTGTCGGGTGCTAATCTGAATGAAGCAAATCTCACGAATGCGAATTTCACGAAAGCGAATTTGAGCGAAGCTAATCTTTGTGAATCCTATTTCGCCAAAGCTAATCTCACAGATGCTAATTTGTCTGAGGCTAATTTAACAAAAGCCTATTTAATTGAATCCTTTTTATCAGGAGCTAACTTATCTGAAGCGAATTTATTTAGAAGTAATTTATTTGAATCTGATTTATTTCGTGCTAACCTGACAGGTGCCAATTTATATAAAGCTAATTTGACAGAGGCTAACTTAATGCAAGCCTATTTGACCGGTGCCAATTTTTTTAAGGCTAATTTGACCGAAACCAATCTTGATGGTACCAGCCTTGAAGATGTATATATTGAGAATGATCGTATAATAACGAATTCTTGAACTGCTCGTTTTAAGCCAATTCATCTTCAAAATTTAAATGATTGATTTTCTTTAAAGCAGTTTAATTCTTTATTGATATATATTATAATTTCCCAACTTGATAGTGGCTGTTTTGCCCTCATAATTTAAATAGCGAATGGTTAATGGCGAATAGGAATAAATAATATCTTTTCATTTCGAGCGAAGCGAGAAATTTCTATGCTGTGTGCCATTTTTAGAAATTTCTTTGCTGTACTCAAAATGGCATGAATAATCTTTTGAAATAACAGAAATACTCTGTTTTTAAGGGTATTCCGCATAAAAATAAATTGAATCCATTCACCATTCATCATTCACTTTCATTAAAAATGCAACAAAAAAAGGAAAATATTTTGATGAGAAAATATCTATTACCCACAGTTATATCATTAGCACTGAGCAGTTATGCTTTTGCAGAAGATACAGCCGCACCGGAAACACCGGAAATAACTCCGACACCCACGACTGTACAAACTCCAGCAGAGATTACCCCACCACCAGCACCACCAGCACCACCGGCATTTCCAGTAGATATGCAACCCCCATCGCCTCCAGAGATGACACCACCTGCTGGTATGACTCCTTCAAATGATGAGATGATGGCCCGTCAAAAAGAAATGATGGAAAAATGGAAGGCCCATCGCTCAGAAATGCAAGCTTTGCAACAACAAATGATCCAAATAACGGATCGAGAAGAACGGCAAGCTTTGATGGAGCAAATGCGTGAGAAACAACAAAAAATGCACGAGACGATGCGAGAAGGCAGTGGTATGATGCCACCACCACCGAGCAGATCGCATAATGAAGGTCCTGGTTATGGTCCTCAAGGTCCTGGTTATGGTCCACGTTATGCTCAAGGTCCTGGTTATGGCCCACGTTATGGTGCTGGTCCTGGTTATGGTCAAGACCCACGTTATGGTGCTGGTCCTGGTTATGGCCAAGGCCCACGTTATGGTGCTGGTCCTGGTTATGGTCAAGGCCCACGTTATGGTCAACAAGGCCCTGGTTATGGCCCACGTTGGGGTGGACCTGGACCTGGCTATGGTCCAAGTGATTCTTACAACATGCCTTATGGTAAACCCGGTTTTGCCGGAAAGCAAAGACACTCCAAAAAATCTTGTGGCACGAAGGAACATAAGGCTAAAATGGAACAACGCCAGATGCCTTATGGTAAACCCGGTTTTGCCGGAAAACAAAGACACTCCAAAAAATCTTGTGGCATAAAGGAACATAAGGCTAAAATGGAACAACGCTTGGAAAATATCGAAAACTTACTCAAAGAACTTGTAGAATTAGAAAAAGAGAAGAAATAAAACCAAGAGCAAGTCATTGGTTAAGAATTGTGATATAAAGCTTCAAGGTTTTAAGGGATTGCAGGAAAATGAAATTCCCCTAATCCCCCTTTGCCAAAGTGAGGAAACCAAAGCAAATGGGGTAAGTTCCCCACTTTAAAAAAGGGGTTTATACTGCACACGGGCACAACTTAAACTTTTGTGTAGGGTGGGCAAAGTCTTTTTCTTGCCCACCATCCTCATTAAAAAAGTTCAGTTTATTACCGTGCTGAGTATAGGGAGAATTTAGGGTATATCCAAATAGTAATACCAATTTTGAGTTGAAATTCATTTTAAATCGGAGAAAATCCAAAATAAATTTTGGACTCCAATTTAAACTCAATTCAATTCAATTCAATTTAAAAATCCCCCTTGATGAAGCAAAAGCTAAAATTTATTGCACTGTCAACTTTGATAGGTAGCGTTTTATTTTTTATACTTGGTATTTTACTAGCTTTAATCGATCTATTACTCTATGTAGCAGTGCCACATGGATTTGGAACACAAAACATGTTTCCAATGTTTACAACCCCAATCGGTTTCGTTTCAGCCCTGATTATTAGTAGCCTACTGAAAACATCTTCATTTCCCAAATTATTGACATGGCTTACCATTATTGCAGTACCTACCATAACTTCTTTCATATTTTTCTTTTTTATTTCTTTATAGAGGTATAAGAGAGGTATAAAAAATATTTTTTAATGAACTGAACATGTAATGATTAAGGTTAACTTTTAATGAAAGTTTAGTTAATAATAAACAGCAAATCAAAAAATTCTTATCCTATCATTCAATACTAGCTAGATAAACTGAAAGAACTTTTAAATTCGCATTGACCGCTTTATTTTTCTTCGATAAATCAACCAAAACTCCTCACCACCATCTAATTGATCTCATTCAATTCTTAATGGAGCAAAAAAAACATGACACGAGATGAATTAAGACAAAATCTCTTTACGCCTACCACTTGGATACGTGGTCTTTTTATGCTACTGTACAGCTTCATTTTTTATGTAGCCATTCATATTCTCATTATTGTGATCATATTCCAATTTTGTGTAATCGTCATATCGGGTAAACTAAATGAACGCTTGCTCCCAATTGGGCAAAGCCTGAGTATGTATCTCTACCAAATATTACTTTATGTTTCTTACAATAGTGATGAAAAACCCTTTCCATTTGATAGTTGGCCCATGCCCTCAGAATATACCACTGATCCAATGGAACCACCTATAGCCAATTTACCAAAAGAACCTGAACCACCAACCAAATCTGAATAGAGGAAACAGGGGACAGGGTGCAGGGGACAGGTATCAGGATACTTGAAAAGCATATTGAATAAACCGAATATTGTTATAAATTGAATTTTTTGTCATTTTGAACAAAGATAAACAAATCTTAAAGATTTTTAACTTAGGAATGAGAATTAAATAAAACCCAAGACTAAACCTGACAAGCTTGTAATCGGTTTTAGAAGTTAGGTTAGCGGTTTTGTCGAATCATGAGCTCGGTTGGTGAGCATGTCGAACCATGTCGAACTATTAAATCCTCATTCCTTAGTTTGAACCAAAGATAAAACCAAACTCAAATGACAAAAATGCTATTTGTATCCAGAAACTATCATTCTCTTGTTCTCTGTCCCCTTTCTCCTGTCCCCTTTCTCCTGTCCCCTGTTAAAACATGCCACATTTTGTTCATCTCCATCTACATACTGAATATTCCCTTGTCGATGGTATCATTCGTGTTAAACCGTTAGTAAAAGCGGTGCGGGAAGCCGGAATGCCGGCTTGTGCTGTCACCGATCAAAATAATCTCTTTGCCCTCGTCAAATTCTATCGCGCTGCCCAATCGGAAGGTATTAAACCGATTATTGGTGTCGATGTACAAATATATGATGCAACTGATTCCACCTCTCGCCTGATCCTATTGTGCCAAAATAATCTTGGTTATCGTCATCTCACTCAATTAGTCTCAAAGTGCTACACCAAAGGACAAAAAAATGGAATACCTTACTTAGAGAGAGTTTGGTTAACCAAGGAAATGACAGAAGGCTTAATTGCCCTCTCAGGTGGACGCGAAGGCGATATCGGACAAGCCCTATTAGCCGGACATACTGACTTAGCACGACAACAGCTAGAAAAATGGAACGACTTATTTCCCCAGCGTTTTTATTTAGAACTACAACGCACCGGTCGGTCCAATGAAGAAGAATATATCCATGCAGTCATTGAACTTGCTTTAGAAACCAGTACACCAGTTGTTGCAACCAACGATGTTTGTTTTATGGACGCTGAGGATTTTGAAGCCCATGAAATCCGTGTTTGCATTCACGATAGCAAAATTCTCACCGACAAAAATCGTCCACAACATCATACTTCACAACAATACTTGCGAACCCCGCAAGAAATGGCCGAATTATTTGCCGATATTCCAGAAGCACTTGAAAATACTTGGCTAATTGCCCAACGTTGTAATTTAGAACTGACTTTGGGCAAAAACTTCCTGCCCGACTTCCCCGACATTCCAAAAGGGGAAAGTGTTGAAAACTATTTTCGGCAACAAGCAAAAATTGGCTTAGAACAACGCCTAATTACTCTGTTTGACCAAAATAGCGAAGAGTTTCAAACACAACGTCAACAGTATGATGAACGGTTAGCCTTAGAACTTGATGTCATCATCCAAATGGGTTTTCCCGGCTATTTTTTGATTGTGTCCGATTTTATCCAATGGGCCAAAGAAAATAATATTCCAGTTGGGCCTGGACGTGGTTCTGGTGCCGGTTCACTTGTCGCATATAGCTTAAAAATCACAGACTTAGACCCCATTCGCTATAAATTACTGTTTGAACGTTTTTTAAATCCGGAACGGGTTTCCATGCCCGACTTTGATATTGACTTCTGCATGGAAGGTCGTGATAAAGTCATTGATTATGTTGCTAAACGTTATGGACGAGAACGGGTTTCACAAATCATCACCTATGGCTCAATGGCTGCTAAAGCGGTTGTACGCGATGTTGGGCGTGTATTAAACCATCCTTACGGTTTTATTGATAAAATCGCCAAACTCATTCCGTTTGAAGTAGGTATTACCCTAGATAAAGCCTTAGAAAAAGAAGAAGCCCTTCGCATTCGCTATGAACAAGAAGAAGATGTCCGGGCCCTAATTGATATGGCGCGTAAGTTGGAAGGACTTACTCGTAATCCCGGTAAACATGCCGGCGGTGTCGTTATCGCGCCAACGGTGTTGACCGACTTTACGCCGCTGTACTGTGAAGCCGATGGCTCCGATTTAATGACCCAATTTGATAAAGGTGATGTAGAAGCCGTTGGTTTAGTCAAATTTGACTTTTTAGGCTTACGGACGCTCACCATTATCAAATGGGCTCTGGAAATGATCCATGATTCTACGGATAAAAAAATCGATATCGCCAAAATTCCGCTAGATGATCCAGAAACTTATGACTTATTCAAACGCGCCGATACCACTGCTGTCTTCCAACTTGAATCCTCCGGCATCAAAAAGCTCATTCGGCAATTACGCCCAGATTGCTTTGATGATATTGTGGCCCTGGTCGCTTTATATCGCCCTGGTCCGTTACAATCTGGCATGGTTGATGATTTTATTGAACGCAAACATGGGGAAAAATTTGAATATCCACACCCCGATCTGGCCCCAATTCTAAAATCGACTTATGGCGTTATTGTCTATCAAGAACAAGTCATGCAAATTGCTCAAGTATTGGCCGGGTATACATTAGGTGGTGCGGATATACTCCGGAGGGCCATGGGCAAGAAGAAGCCGGAAGAGATGAAAAAACAACGGACTGTATTTACAAAAGGTGCTACAGAACGAGGTGTTGATGAAGAAAAATCAACCTATATATTTGATTTAATGGAAAAATTTGCTGCGTATGGTTTCAACCTGAGTCATAGTGCAGCTTATGCACTGCTTGCTTACCAAACCGCCTGGCTCAAAGCCCATTATCCGGCAGCATTCATGGCAGCGGTTTTATCGGCTGATATGGATAATAGCGATAAAGTCGTGCCATTTATTGAAGAATGTCGTCATGCCATGAAGCTTAAAGTATTATCGCCGAATATCAATGCTTCCCATTACAAATTCACCGTGATTGCTGGTGATCCTCGCGCCATCCGTTATGGCTTAGGGGCCATTAAAGGTGCTGGTGAAGCGGCATTGGAAGGTATGATTGAAGAACGTCAAACCAAAGGAAAATTTAAAGATTTATTTGATTTGTGTCGACGAGTTAATTTACGCAAAGTTAGTCGGCGCGTGTTAGAACCATTAATTAAATCCGGGGCATTCGATGAATTAGGACCAGAACCCACCAAAATTGGTATCAATCGGGCAGTAATGATGGCTTCTTTAGATAATGCGATTAAAGAGGCAGAACGGTATTCTAGTGAAAAGGCCTCTGGGCAAAATGACATATTTGCTAATAGCACCCAGACCAAGAGCCCAGAAAAAGCACCCCCTTTTGTTCAACCGGTAAAACCTTGGAACCAAACCGAACAGTTAAATGGAGAAAAAGAAAGTTTAGGCTTTTATTTAAGTGGACATCCCGTTAAACGGTATGAAACTGAACTTGCACAATTAAATTGTGTACGACTTGCCCATATCAAACCCACTGAAAATAAACAAACAGTACGCGCCGGGGGTTGGGTAACAGAAGTACGCACCACGTATAATAAACGTGGTAAAATGGCTTTTATTACTTTAGATGATAGTACGGCACGATTAGAAATCAAAATTTACTCTGAAGTGTATGAAACGGTGCAAAATATTTTAGCCAAAGATACGCTATTAATCGCCGAAGGTGAAGTGCGTCAGGATGAGTACAGTGGTGGTTATGCTATGACAGCTAATAACATTTTTACTATCGCATCTGCCCGTGAAACTTATGCTAGGCGTTTACAACTGAAGATTTCAAACCAACAAACCGCTTCTTCAGAACTAGCACCCAAATTAAAAAATGTACTGACTCCATATCGTCAAGGACGTTGTATTGTACAAATTCATTATCATTATCAAGATTCAGAACAAAATTCACAAGTGGACTTGCAACTTGGCGACAATTGGCGAGTCAAACCCAGTGTGGATTTAGTGAATCAATTAACAGCGTTACTCGGAGACGAGACGATTAAAATTTCTTATTAGGAATATTGCTCAAACTGAATATCAAATAGTGTCAATTAATCGTATTATTTTTGCCTATTGCGTACAATTATGTCGATCAACAAAAGTATTTTAACTTTTCTAAAAATACTATTTCTTAAAGAAATAGCATTTTTTACTTCTCCAAAATGTTAAAAGATTTCTGTGTACCTACATAACTCAAACTTAAGATTGACAATATTCTTATGGACACATTGCAAGAAACAGCAATTGCAACGATTTCAAAATTACCTCAGACAGCAAATTTTGATAGTATCATTGCTACATTGTATGAAATCCGAATCAAAACCGAAAATGATAAACTCAATGAAATAGCAGCTACTGAAGAAAAGGCTATTTCATGTTTAGAATTGGCGTTAGCTCATAATTTGGTTGGATGTATCAAAAATGCACCAAAGGACCTTTCTACTAACAAAAACTATATGGAAGGTTATGGCTTATGAAGCGGCAAGTAATACTTGATACTGGACCTCTGGTTGCGTTTCTCAGTGAAGAAGATATTCATCATCATTGGGTGACTGAGCAAATGGCTAATATCCAAACACCTTTGTTAACTTGCGAAGCGGTTATTTCTGAAGCCTGTTTTTTATTAAAGCGACATTCTCATGAAAAAGCTGATGCAGTTCTTGAATTGATAGATATCAATTTGATGACAGTCCCTTTTTATTTAGGTGACCCTGAAAGGAAGGATATTAGACGTTTAATGGTGAAATATGCCAATGTTCCAATGTCTTTTGCAGACGCTTGTTTGGTAAAAATGAGTGAACAATATCCTAAAAGTGTTGTTTTAACGTTGGATAGTGATTTTTTGATTTATCGCCGATATGGTAATCAATCTATATCAACTCTTATGCCTTATGATTAGAAATAGTTTTAACCTTTTTTTGTGATGATGACAAATGTTATTTATTTAAAAGCATGAAAATAGAACATATTGAACCATTTGCCAAAAAAATTATTGAATTTCATGGATTTCGTTTCAACGAAAGTCATGAAGGATTTAGTTGTCTTATTCCTGATAAGCTTCCCTTTCCATCTAATGAAGGATTAGTTATTTGGTTTTATTCTCAACGTCGCCAACGTTTTGAAACAAAATTAGAGAAGTTTCATACACGTTCTCGTGTGAAGAGAATGGAACAGATGTTAAATCTTTCTGGAAAAGTCTATCAGAATACTGTCTCTCCGTTGATTGAAGATTATTTAGCTTCCTTAAAAAAACTTGGTTTTGAAGAAATCGGTAAAGGATTGTGGTTATTTGGTCAAGGCAAAATATTTAATTTCCATAAAAATATTAATTCTTTTGAAAATCCACTAGTAGAACTGAAAAAACTTGAATTAATAACTATTAATAATCCCATTGTCCAATTTACCGAACAACAAGGCTATTTTAATGTTAGGAACAAAGATAAATTAGTATGGGATTTATTTGCAGATGAAAAAATATCTTCTCATCAAAAACAATCTATGCTGTTTGATGAGAAATATCCCAAACAAAGTACGCTTGAAATTCAAAACGTTGACGATTATATTTACGTTGTTATCACTAATAAAAACAAAGTCAAAGTTGGTGTTTCGCAAAAACCTTTCACACAAATAGGTATTTTAGAAGATATAACTCATTTTAAGATTTTAGAAGCTTATAGCTTAAATACTCCATTTGCGAAAGAGATAGAAAAACTCGTATTAAAGAAATTTAAACCCCATATTGTTTTAGAAGGATATTTTGAAAATGTCTCATTTGATGCAGTTGTTGAAAGTGTTCGATTAACTGCAAAATCTTTACGATATAGCAACCCTAAATCAGTTATAGTGGATAATATCCTTTATCCTTAGAGGAACAAAAGATGGATAACATCATAAATGATTTAGGATTGCTATAGTAAGTACGAAGCGTTCCTAACTTCCAAAACTTGAATGACCAAACCTGACCGGTTTTTAAAACTGGTCAGCTTTTAGTTTCGGGTATTATTAAATTCTCAATCCTAACTCAATATTTTGTTGAACCATTATCAAAAGAGGAACTAAAAAAATGATTAAAAAACGCATGGCAGAAGAACTCAATGATCAAATCAATCGTGAATTTTATTCGGCGTATTTTTATTTATCCATGTCTGCCTACAGTGATTTTCTGGGGCTGAAAGGCTGTGCAAGTTGGTTTATGACAAAGCATCAAGAAGAAATGCAACACTCCATGAAAGTCTACAAATACGTTCTTGATCAAGGGGCTCAGGTCAATCTCTTACCGGTCAAACAACCTCCTTCAACATTCGACAGTCCCTTAGCCATGTTTGAAGAAACATTGGCGCATGAACAAGGCGTTACGGAACGTTTCAACGAATTGGTTGATATTGCAATCACTGAAAAAGATCATGCCACCAATATCTTTTTACAATGGTTTATCACCGAACAGATCGAAGAAGAAGCGACTGTTTCTGAAATTATCAACAAAATCAAATTAGTCGGTGGCAAAGGCGACGGCTTATTTATGATTGACAATCAATTGGGAGAAATGGCAGCCCAACAAGTGAACGTAGTCTAAGAGTCATTGCCACTAAGTTAAGCCCAGGTAGGGATCGGTAAGCCTTTACCGGTCCTCGACAGAATTTCTTAATTCATCTTGGAATAATGATATGTCCTTCATCTCTTATGAACAAACATTTCCGTTTTATGCTGACGCTGAACGCGCTTCCCCCATAGAAAAGGTTAAATCACCTTTGGTTGAACCTGATTTCGATGACGAACATTTAATCACAGAGGACGATGAACCGGTGGATAATATCTTTTCGGAAAAACAACAACGTCTTTTGACGGAAAGCTTATATAATTCATGGTCTTTGCCCGGTGAAAACCGCTCTTTTTTAGCACTCGCTAATGTGGGACTGTTTTATGATCCTAAAAAGCAACCATTGGTACCTGATGTATTAGTCAGTTTAGATGTCAAAATGCCGGATAAAGTATGGCCAAAACAGAATCGTTCTTATTTTGTCAAACGATATGGCAAACCACCCGATATTGTCATTGAAATTGTCTCTAATAAAAAAGGTCAAGAAACCGGCACCAAACTCAAAGATTACGCTAAAGCCGGTGTACGTTATTACATCGTTTTTGATCCGGAAGAACAACTGAAAAACGGTAAACTATATTTCTGTGAATTACAGAATAACAATTATGTGGAAAAATCCGATCAATGGTTATCTGAGGTTCAATTAGGTTTGACACTTTGGGAAGGTCAATATGAAGATAAATATGATGTTTGGCTTCGTTGGTGTGATCTTAACGGCAATTTGATGTTGACGGGTAAAGAAAAAGCTTTGCAAGAACAACAGGAAAAGGAAAAGGCTCTTTTCTTAGCCAAACAAGAACAACAGAGGGCTTCGTTTGAACGCCAACAAAAAGAACAAGCCTTGCAAGAAGCCGCACAACAACGTCAACGCGCTGAGCGATTAGCACAATTACTTCGAGAATCAGGTATTGATCCTGATTCAGTCTGTTAATACTATAGCAATCCTAAATGAGTTATATAGACTTAAAAAGGAGTGACGCGGAGCGTCACAGATGGATTCCAACGCAGGAGCGTTGGAACCAGAAAATGTACAAATCATTTAGGATGGCTATATAGCGTTTCCCTTTTGCATAAATAACTCATGTTACGCACGATGCGTAACATGAGTCATTAATCATTAACTTCATTTCCATTCTATTTATGAAGAAATTGTATTTTACTCAATAGAAAAATACTACATATATTCTCCATTCCAGATTTCCCATTCCAGATTCCTGAAATGAAAAAAACACTCAGCACAATTATTAATAGACACTATTTAACATCTTCTCTAACCCCTGTTTTTACTGTGGAATTAGTGCTATTAGCCCTTTACTTTGGCATTAGTGCCTTTATGACAACAACCACAATGGATATGTTGTTAGATGAAACCAAACAAAATATTTATGAAATTTCTCATCGAGAAGCCCAAAACATCAATCAGC
>Ga0233403_10000652_pt1 | contig 16441 bp, 11 predicted proteins | sample Na_oxic_1_MG_FD_179866 | JGI IMG/M metagenome (GOLD analysis project Ga0233403, IMG submission 179866) | Seawater microbial communities from Saanich Inlet, British Columbia, Canada - Na_oxic_1_MG | ecosystem: Environmental > Aquatic > Marine > Inlet | place: Canada: British Columbia | collected...
GGTAAAGTGATCAAATTGACATGAATCCCAGAATTTAATCCGGTATCCCTTGCCACCCCGATTTTCATCTACCATATCGAAACAATGACAAGTTGGACACATAAAGGTACATGCACCGCATCCGATACATTTTTCACCTAGCCTTTCCCACAATTCGTCATCAAAGTTGCTCAAGTCATCTAACCAACCCTTTATCAGGTTGCTTTTACGAATGCGGGTGATTTTGTCTTGTGCTTCTTTTCCTGCTTGAGTACGGGCTTGCGGTTCGCCGGGCCATTGAAACAAAGGCTCTAATATTTTTGCGACGATTTCACCATCGGGCGTTTTGGGTTCAACCTGTAAGCGGTTGCCAGGGATTTCTGTCAAATGTAAATCCGAACCGCGATCACTATCAGGTGCTAATCCCACTGAGGTACAAAAACAGCTCAGATCCGGATCCGTACAAGAGTAGGTAACAATGGTCGTATTTTCTAGTCGTTTTGTAAAAAACGGATCTTCAAAGCCGGCATTCGCTTTAGAAAATACGGCATTTTGTGAACCAACCGAAGCCGCATCACAGGGGCGCACCCCAAAAATCACGGTTTTAGGATAATCATGATGCACTTCCGTCATCAATACCTTTTTGCCCTTATTTTCATAAGCAAACAGGGGTTCATCTTTAACAAATAAAAAGTCTTTCACGCCATTGAGAGGCAAAACACCCTGACCAACCGCATGATTTTCGCCCGATTCTATTTGGGTGAACATCAGGACATCAATGGCATCTGGGCTTTCCAGTCGGGATTGTAATTGGGGTGCAATGACTCGAAATTCTGATTGAATTAGAAGATCAAGACATTTGCCAATATCAGTTTGATTTAAGGTTGCTGTTTTCATTGATTGTTAAGCCTACTGGATAAAGTTTTCGCTATCATCTGTCATATAAGTAATCAACGGCGGTTTTTCCGTTTCTGAATAGCCTGACTTATAACCAAAAGAACCTTGTACCACATCTTTCATCCGCTGATTGAAGAGATCGACTTGAATATCTACCGGGCAAGCGCGAGTACATTCCCCACAACCGGTACAACGACCTACCAGATGTAAGGCTCTGGTCAAATGCCAACCAAAAACGCCCTTTGTATGGGGGCTTTGATCAATCCAGTTGGGCGTAGTTCGATCCGTAATACAAATATTGCAGGAGCAGTGTGGACAAACCTCACGACATGCATAACATTTGAAACAACGTTCAAATTCTTTTTCCCAGAACTTAAAACGTTTATCAGTCTTCAAATTCAATAGATTAAGCACCTGGGGTGCTGAAACCTTATAAGGACCTGAACGGTCAACTTCTGGTCGTTCACCAGGGAAAAAGTCGCAGTCGTTAGGTATATGAACATCACATTCAGAACATTTAGTCGCCCGATTATCATCGCGTAAACTGCCATCCCATTTGCTAAAGTGGGAAACCACGCCATCACAAGGTACGCCAAAAATATAGACTTCATCACGGCTTAACTGATTTTCAGCAATCAGTTGTGTAATCGCACGAATATCGCAGCCCTTGCCGATTATTCCTGCCCTTTTCCAGCCTTTTTTGGGATAAGCCTGACGTTTATTCAGATAAACGGGCAGCGAATTGATACAACGCTGATCAAAAATGAGTCGATCAACTTCTTCCGGTTTACGAATAAATACCGGGGTAGTCCGAGTCGGATCACTACCTTCTCCATAACCAATTACAACATCGATTTCTTTATTTTCCAAGAGGTTATGCGCTTGGGTGCGGATTGCTTCTATCATGCCGCCTCCTTGACTAAATAGTGGGCATAAGGATCGGTCATGTCAGCATATTCACGGTGTGGTCCTAATTCCCGAATTTTGTCCGTAAAGACATCAATCACCTGGGTCCATTTAATGGCTTCAGCAGCTGAAATCCATGAAAATTCAAGTCGAGCCAAGTCTATGCCATGAAAATCTAACAATTCTCGGAAAGTCAGGTTACGTCGCCTGGCGTAGTAGTTACCTTCGTTATAGTGACAATCGCCTGGGTGACAGCCAGAAACAATGACACCGTCCACTCCTTGTTCAAAGGCTTTAATCAAAAATTGCGGATCAATTCGTCCTGAACAGGGAAGGCGTACCATCCGTACATTGGGAGAATAATCCATGCGACTGGTGCCAGCCAAATCCGCTCCTGAGTAGGTACACCATTTGCAGACAAAAGCCATGATCTTGGGTTCAAAATCATGGCGCGTAATTTTTTTGCTCATTTTTAGAGAAATTCTCCTTTTTGTCTGAATCAGAATTTTACTTCGGAAAGAAATCCGATTTTTGAAAAAAATCGGATTTCTAAGTACTGAAGCACTAGTTATCGGATATTATGGAGTCCAAACCTTCAGATTTGGCACTCGGTAATTTGGTCACGTCCAAATCTAAAGGTTTGGACTCCAAAAAGTGTCACGTCCAAATCTAAAGGTTTGGACTCCAAAAAGTGCTAAAACTTGTGCTTCGGTACTTACTTTCAATTCAGTCTGAAAATTCTAAAATTCTGAAACTTCGTTCTGAAGTAAAATTCTGATTCAGACAGACAATTTAGACAAAAGCTCCCTCAAAAGCCGTAATCTGTGCATATACCTGCTGATCGGTGTAACCTTCAAGTTCAATACTTTTTGATCGACAAACGGTATTGCAAAGTCCACATCCTTGACACAGCCCTGGGTTGACTTTGGCTGCCCATTTTAAAAATTTACCTTGGCGATTGGTGATTTCAGTGCGGTCAATCGCGTTATAGGGACAAACCGTGACACAATCCCAGCAATTCATGCAGTTTTTTTCATCAACTATTGCCACTTCTGGTTCGCGCTCTAATTCTTCGCGAGAAAAGAGTTGCATCACTTTAGAGGCAGCCGCCGATGCTTGGGCAACGGTTTCAGGAATGTCTTTAACGCCCTGACAGGCACCTGCTAAATAAATACCGCCTGTGGAAGACTCGACAGGCATTAATTTAGGATGCTGTTCAGAGAAAAAGCCATATTGGTCGTAGCCAATTCCTATCTTTTTGGCGACATCCATCGCATTTTCTTGAGGCACCATAGCTGTTGCCAGTACTACCATATCCGCTTCAATTTCTAAAGCATGACCGGTAAAGGTGTCAGCCCCTTTAACCAAAATCTTATCGCCTTTTTTGGACAATCTGGAAACGCGTCCCCGCACATAATTCGCGTTTTCAGATTGAGCCCGGTTGATAAATTCTTCATAGCCTTTACCGCCGGCCCTAATATCCATATAAAAAACATAGGATTTTCCATGATGGACATTGTGTTGATAAAGCATGGTATGTTTAGCGGTGTACATACAACAGATTTTAGAACAATATTCAACACCTTTGTTGCAGTCTCGCGAACCGACACAGGCAATAAACACGACCGTTTCTGGTACTTTACCATCTGAAGGGCGACGAATTTCACCCCCGGTTGGACCAGAAGCTGAAGCTAAACGTTCAAATTCTAAACCATTAATGACATCAACCAATCGCCCTGCCGTTGAACGGGGTAAGGTTTTACGTATTTTGGCGGTCAGTTTTTTCGGTGTCATGTGTGGCGGGCGATAACCACCATATTCTTTATAGACATTGGGCATCAATTTGAAACCGGTTGCCACAATGACTGCACCGAACTCTTCTTCAATAACTCTATCTTGCTGGGTGAAGTCGATACATTGTGGTCCACAAACTTTGGCGCATAAACCACATTTATCCTTAGTAAATTTTGGACAGTTTTCCCGATCTATAACGGGTACTGTTGGTACTGCCTGCGGAAAAGGTATGTAGATGACGCTTCGTTTATTCAGCCCCATATCAAATTCACTTTCCGCCTTGAAAGGACACTTTTCCCAACATTCGCCACAACCGGTACAATCTTTTTCTATCACACTTTTCGCTTTTAAGCGGATAGTGGCACGGAAGTTACCAATGTAGCCATCTAACTTTTCCAACTCAGCGTAACTATGAATGTTTATAAGCGGGTGGTTAGAAACCTCTACCATTCTTGGGGTCAAAATACATTGCGAACAGTCCAAGGTGGGAAAGGTTTCTGACAACCTAGCCATATTACCGCCTAAAGAAGGCTCGCGTTCCACAATCGACACAGGAATCTGGGCATTAGCTAAATCCAAAGCCGCCTGAATACCTGCGATACCGCCACCGATAATCAAAGCCCGCTTGGTGACTGGCATCTTGTAGCGTTCCAGGGGGCGATTAAATTTGCTCCGTTCCACCATCATCCGAGTGAGATCTTTGGCTTTAATGGTGCCGATTTCCTTGTCATCATGTACCCAGGAACATTGTTCTCGGATATTAGCGATTTCCACCTTAAAAGGATTTAGCCCGGCATCTTCTGCCGCTTTTCTAAAAGTGGCTTCGTGCATTTTCGGGCTACAGGCAGAAACAATGCAACCATCCAATTTATGTTCTTTGATGGCTTTTTTGAACATTTCTTGACCTGGCGCGGAACACATGAATTTATAATCTTCCACATGAGCAACACCACTAAGTTCACCCGTTTTTTCAGCTACATCGGCAGTATCTACAGTACGAGCAATGTTATTACCGCACTGACAGACAAAGACTCCTATTTTTGCCATACCTTAACCTCCCCTCCAATCTTTGGATCACAAATTTTACGAATTGCCAATCAGAAAGACCCTTTTTTGAAAAATATAGATGTTCAGAAAAATAATTTCACAAAGGGCAGAGGTAAGGTGGGCAACTAAAACACTTTGCCCACCCTACAATTCTACAATTCTGTGAAATTATTTACCTGAACAACTATAGTATTTCTTGCATACATACTTTAAAATCCGCGATTCAGAGTCTTATTTGATTAAATGATCGGTGACTTTACATCCCAACGTCGTTTATTAACTTCATCAATAGCATAATTGGGAAGGATCATAGGGCTTTTTATCCCTCGATCTAATCCAGTCTCACTAAGCGTTTGACCATATTGGGTTAGATGATCCAAAGATAGCGTTCCCTGTTTTATTCCAGTTTTAACCGCTTTAGCGGCGGCTTTGCCGGCACGTCGCCCGAAAACGAGAATGTCTAGCAAAGAATTTCCCATCAACCGATTACGTCCATGAACCCCCCCGGTCGTTTCTCCAGCGGCAAACAAATTGGGTATGTCGGTTCCTGATTGTTCATCAATCTGAATACCCCCATTTTGATAATGCAAAGTGGGATAAACCAACATTGGGTATTTGGCAATATCAATTCCAAATCGTTTAAATTGAATGTATTTTGCAGGAAGTTCCCGTTTAACCGTGCCTTCGCCATGCAGTAGATCGATCATCGGGGAATCCAGCCAAACCCCTGGTCGCCCTGTCGGGGTTGTTATCCCTTTTTCTAAACCAAGACATTCGCGAATAATAGCCGCTGATTCGACATCACGCGGTTCAAGCGGAAAAACAAACTGGTTGCCCTCAATATTGGTTAATTGGGCTCCAAGTCCACGTACCTTTTCAGTTACCAAAAGACCCACATTTTGTTCCGGATAAGAAGTACCTGTGGGATGATATTGAACCGAATCCATAAAACAAAGCTTTGCACCCGCACGATAAGCCATAACGAGTCCATCTCCCGTGGCACCATAATGATTAGTACAGGCAAAGCCACGATAATGAAGCCGTCCTGTGCCACCGGTAGCGATGATGACCGTTTTAGCTTTTACGACCAAATAGGTCCTGGTTTCCATATTATGAAGGATGACTCCAGCACATTTGCCTTCATCATCTAATAGCAATTCTATCGCCGGCGAAAACGCTAAAACTTTGATTTGCTCATTATGGTTACGGGTTTCATCCCGTAATACCCGCATAATTTCTGCGCCTGTCATGTCACCAGCAGAGTGCATCCGCTTACGACAAGTCCCACCACCATGACGAACTTTCATACGTCCATCGGGATGTTTATCAAACATGACCCCTAAACTTTCTAGCCATTCCATGATCATGGGCGCGTCATTGGCCATTGCAGCTACCAATTCGTGAGTATTGGTAAAATGCCCACCCCCGATTACATCTAGGTAATGATAATAAGGCGAATCGGGCTCTTGATCGGCAGCTTGAATACCGCCTTCTGCCATCACCGTATTAGAATCACCTTGACGCAATTTGGTTGCCATGATAACTTTGCAACCTTCCTGCATAGCAGTGAGCGCGGCTGCTGTGCCGGCACCACCACCACCGATAACTAAAACATCGGTTTCCATATCGGGCTTAGAAAGATCAGGGTTAACTGATTCAATAATACTGCGTGATTCTAATAAGTCAACCAATTCTTCTGGAAGGACCGCTTCTTTGTTAGGCCCAATTCCAAGCGCACGCCGTCCTTCAGTCGTGTAATCAGGGTGGAATTGATTTAGCACTTCCTTACGCTGTTCAAGAGACATGGCAGGAAAATCATTCCCGGCGCGTGCCTGAGCAAGACGTTGAGGACGACTTGCCTCCACCCGCTTAATAAGTTCCAACATTTCCGGAGTATAACCGTCTGACATGATATTCCTTCCTTACAAGTGTGATTGATCTTTTGGCATCCATTCACCGGGTCCAGATAAATTAGGTTCCCGCTCCCGGGAGGTATATATTTCCTTGAGTTTTTCTCTGTCCATTTGACCTAATTCAGCTAACATCGCTTCATAGCGACCGGTACGAACCTGTTCGGCTCGTTTTTTGGTCACTTCTGATCTAGAAATTAACTTAGCTGCGGCAATGCGCCGCCCGGCCAGACCCACTTCCATTTGGGTAATATTAGCCGGACAACGTACCACACAAAGTCCGCACATAATGCAATCAAATGACTCTTTGGCACCCCCTAATACATCACCTCGCTTGAACAAGGCAATATAGTTCATCACATCAATTTCCATCGGACAGGTCCGTGTGCAAGTGCCACAGCCTACACAACGGAATATTTCCGGATAAAGTGTAGCAATATGTTCATCCGGGGGCATTTTACTGTCAAGAATGCCAATATGGTCAGCTCGATTGGGTGGAAAAAAGGGGCTTTGCGCCAAAATCATGCCGGGTTCTACCACGGTTTGACAAGCCAAACCGGTATATATGCTATGGTCACCCAGAATACGATAAAAAGTACCACAAGCTCCACAAATCCCACCACGGCATCCACAACTTCGTTTAAATTGATAGCCGGCATATTCCATTGCTTTGAGAATGGTTAAGGTTTCCGGCACTTTGTACCTTTGCCCCATGATATAGATTTCAATAAACCTAGCATCTTTGGGGGGTATAGTCCGATCTCCTACCATAGCAACGTGATTGATCTGCTTATTTTCATTCGGCATGAGATAATAACTCCTGATTATTTTTTCGCTTCAATTGGTTCTGCCCCATCTTCTAAACAGGTTGATAAAACCGACGTTGGATCAATGCAATGCCTTTCAAACTGATGTGGCTCAGTATCTAAGCCCAACGCGACAGCCAGTAATTGAGTAAAATAAAAAATGGGCATTCCTTGCACACCAATATAGTGATCGGAACCGCGTCTTTCGCCTTCACTCTGATCGAGATTAGATTGACAAAGAGGACAAGCTGTCACCAGTGCATCCGCACCGTAATCATTCGCTTCCTGAAGAATATTGTGCGAAAGTTCCAGTACCTTTTCTGGATCGCGCATGATCAGGTAAGAGCCACAACAGTCTACTTGACCAGGAAAATCAACGACTTGACAACCAATAGCCTCAAGAAAATCATGGAGAATGACCGGCTCTTCCGGATCATCTAAAGCCATTTCCTTTTGTGGTTTTAGTAAGAGACAACCATAATAAGGAGCTACCCGGAGGTTACTCATATCTCTTTTGATCATTTTTGCCAAATTATCAAAACCAATGACATCGCGCAAATATTCCAGATAATGTACTACTTTAACACTGCCTTGATATTTACGCTTCAAAAAAGCATTCAAAGTTTCCAACTTTTTTGGTTCTTCCCGAAAAGCGAAATCAGTGCGCTTGAGCGTGTTATAACAAAAAGAGCAAAGCGTAATGAGGTTTGCATCGATTTCTCGTTCCTGACAATGCTGTTCAGCTTCCAGTAAAATATTGGCGGGCGCAGCCAGCCCCATCAAATTATCTTTGGTCAGAGGAAAAGAAGCACCACAACAATTCCAAGTCGCAATTTCATGCATTTCAAAACCAATCGCTTTGGCACAGTCCATCGCCGAGCGTTCATAACCCAGTGCCTTTGTTTTCAAAGAGCAGCCAGGATAATAGGGGACATGAGTAAGATTTTCAGACATAACTTCCTTATATGAACTTTCTAAAACCGCTGACAACGGCTTGTTGAGTCGAGTTAGCCAAAAATTCCTGCCCAAGGGCATGGAGAATGACCCGTGGTTTCATCCGATTCAAATGAAGCCGTTTGAGTCCTTCGACAATGGCAGCCGGGCTGACATTTTTCGGGCAGCGTTCTGAACAAGTCAGGCAGCCCATACAGGACCAGATCGATTCAGAATTGACGGCTTTTTCAAATAATCCAAGTTTAAGATAATGAATCAGTACACTTGGAGAAGGGTCCATGGAAGCCGGACAACCGGCAGTACATTTACCGCATTGATAGCAGTCAGAAACGATCTCGCCTGTTGCTAGTTCCAATTCTTTGAGCGCAGATTGGTTGCTTTTCATAAGAATCTGCATTCTTCACCTCAATTATAATCATGATGAACTAAACATTAAAGTCAATGTTCCAGTTTTTTTGTTTATACTGAAGAAATACTATTTTTTAAAAATAGTATTTCTCGAATTCTTGCACACCATTTTTCACCGAAAAATCTAAAAAGCATTGAATAAATACTATTTTTTTAAATAGTATATCTTGAATTTTTGAGTGTGTTCAGTATAGTTATTGACTTTAACATTTACCTATCACTCAGAATATCATAAATTACATAAAATGTTTCCGTTCATTTTTTATTAATGTAATTATAAATGAATTTGGATTTAAGATAAAAATTTACTAATTGTAATTAATTAGTATTTGATTTTAAAATTAAACTTTCATTTAAATACGTTATTTATAATATTCATTGTGATGAAAATCAAGCCATAAGTGACAAATTTGTTGAAACTTATTTAAAATGCAAATTAATGGTTGAAAAATCCTTTTAAAATCTTATGGTTAAGTTTTGTAATTTTGGCGATGCCCTGAATTGGTTTTCTAACCCATTGTTTTTAGTAAGTGCAAAAAGGGCGCATTTCCATTTTCCGGGTAGTACAACGGATTTAGGAATTTAACGGATTTTTCTATTTTTTTGTGAACAAACTCTGTTTCTAGTTTTCTAACTCCCAAACGAGGTGAAGAAACTCATTCAAGTTTGCTCTGCAAACTGCTTTGTGTCGCAAAGCTGCTGAACATCTGGAATTTTGGAACGAGGGAAAATCCGTTAAATTCTTCAATCCGTTGTACTCAAGCCAAAAAATGGGAATGCATCCATACAAAAATTTCAATTTTTAATTCACATTTAAAATTTATACGAAACTCCAATCTTCAACGAAAGAATTTGTTCTGAAATATCGGATTCAATTTTATCAAAATCTTCATAATAATAATCATGGCGAGTCAAAGATAGATCATAATAAAGATTTTGCGTTATTGGTGCTTTCCATTCAATGCCTAAACTGGTGCCATCAGCATCACCTTTTGTACTACCCAGGGAAAAAGATTTATATGAAGCTTCCATTTTAGCATAAGCTGCACTGAATGAAAGAGTTCCCAAATTTTTAACTGCCCAGCCACCACCTGCTCCCATAAAAAATCCTTTTCCTTCTAAAGTGTTTTTGGCACCTGCAAAGGGGGAAGGTGCTAATTCGGTAAGGGTTGAATTGCCATATTTATAGCCAACAAAGGTACTAATAGAATCATTCACCGCATAGCCTATAGATGCTGCAAAGTCGGTGCGTTCAAATTCTATGGTATTGGATAGACTATCAATGATTGATTCTTCATCGGTGGTGATATTTCTTTCGCCGGCTAAATCTATATAAAAACGTTGGTAAATGCCGGTGACACCGCCCCCCAAGGAACTAATTTGCCCACGTACATTGCCATTATAAACCGAATATTCAAAATTTCTTGAAGATAAAAAGATATTAGGAATAATTAAGATATTCTGGGCAATACTGCTTTGTGCGAATAAACTAACAATTATCAGGGTTAAGTAATTGATAATAGATTTCATAATTAATTTAAAATTCATTTTATAATTAATTTAAAAGGGCAGAAATACCATTTTTGGAAAAAATGGTATTTCTTAAGTTAAGGGCGCAAAAGAAATACTATTTTTAGTAAAAATAGTATTTATAATTGAGTACTTACTTATATAAAGAAGCATTATCAAACTAATGAATAATCCAATTAATCAATATCTTATCCAAATTCAAAAGAATTTGCAAACAGGAGTCGCTAAAGAACTGACTCATTGGGCGGCGTTGGAGTGTTTGTTAGAAATACTGCAACCTTCTATTAATGCGAATTAAGAGTTGAAATTTGTGCATCTACTAAAAACAATATAGTTTTTCAGATAAATAACTTCACAAAACCTGCCAGGTTTCCAAAACCTGGCAGGTTTGATTGAAAAATTATTTTTCGGAACATCTATAGGTTAGAAAACCAACCCAGTTATCCCCAGACATCGCAAAAAATCAAAAATTTTAACCATAAGATTTTAAAAGGATTTCTCAACCCTTAATTCGCATTTGTAGTAAGCAAATGTAGGTCGGGTTAGATTTTTTTGCGGCGCAAAAAAACGTAACCCGACAAAGGGCTATTTTTGCCAAAAATAGTATTTCTAATGGTGCTTTAAATCCCTTTTTATATACAATCCTTGTAGTTATTGTTGTAAGATTAAAAACGCTGATGTACGAGTAAAAAAATACTATTTTTCAAAAAATGGTATTTCTTTAAAAAAGCGGTAAAATGATTTATCTGATTCTCGCACAACCAGAATCAAAGGCTTTTTTAACTTTAAAATTAACGTATAGTTTTTCACATAAATAACTTCACAAAACCTGCTAGGTTTCCAAAACCTAGCAGGTTTGATCGAGAAATTATTTTTATGAACATCTATAAAACTAAAAGAAACAAAATACGATGATAAACACCCTTTCCCAATTACGCCAAGCTTTTTTAGATTATTTTGAATCTAAACATCATACACTTGTTCCTAGTAGTCCTTTAATTCCGGCTAATGATCCCAGTTTGTTATTTACTAATGCCGGAATGGTGCAGTTCAAGGAGACTTTTTTAGGGCTTGAACAACGTAGCTATACCCAAGCGGCTTCTTGTCAACGCTGTTTACGAGCAGGTGGTAAACATAATGATTTAGAAAATGTCGGTTATACCGCCCGTCATCATACTTTTTTTGAAATGCTCGGCAATTTCAGTTTTGGCGATTATTTTAAATCTGAAGCGATTGACTTTGCTTGGGCGTTTTTAACTGATGTTCTCAAACTGCCCCCGGAAAAACTCTGGATCACGGTTTATGAAAAAGATGATGAGGCAGCTGATATTTGGTTAAAAACACTCAAAGTTGATCCGGCTCGCTTTTCCCGTTGTGGCGATAAGGATAATTTTTGGTCAATGGGAGACACCGGACCCTGTGGACCTTGCTCAGAAATTTTTTATGATCATGGAGCAAAAGTGGCGGGTGGGCCCCCTGGCACTCAGGATGAAGATGGGGACCGTTATGTGGAAATTTGGAATCTCGTTTTTATGCAGTATAACCGCGATGCACAAGGGCAATTAACCCCGCTACCTAAACCATCTGTGGATACAGGCATGGGTTTGGAACGGTTGGCAGCGATTATGCAAGGGGTACATAGCAATTATGATATTGATTTATTTCGTGCCCTTATCAAAGCTATCGCCCAATTAGCTGATTGTCATGATTTAACTCATAAATCATTGCGTGTGATTGCTGATCATATTCGCGCCGCCGCTTTTTTAATTATTGATAGTGTTGTACCTTCCAACGAGGGACGGGGTTATGTTTTACGACGCATTATTCGTCGTGCCGTTCGGCATGGACATAAATTGGGATTGCGCGAACCCTTTTTTTATAGTCTAGTCGATGCCCTGGATGAACAAATGGGTGCCGCATATCCGGAATTAGGCAAAAACCGGTCCTTAGTAAAACGTATTCTTAAACAAGAAGAAGAACGTTTTGATGATACCTTGGACCGAGGTATGCGCTTATTAGAACAAGCCATTGCTGATTTACAAGATGACATTATTCCAGGTAGCATAGTCTTTAAATTATATGACACTTATGGTTTTCCGACTGATTTAACTGCCGATATTGCGCGTGAGCGTCATCTCACATTAGATATGGAAGGCTTTGAACAAAAAATGGCGGTCCAACGAACTTTGAGCAGCGCAGCGAATCAATTTGGGCAGGATTTAAGTCAACCTGTTCAAACGACTGAATGCCAAAGCGAATTTACCGGTTATGAACAAGTGATTGACGACAGCACGGTAAGTGCTTTATTTTATGAAGGCAAAGCGGTACCTGAATTGAAAGTGGGACAATCAGGTCAAGTGATTTTAGAACACACCTCTTTTTATGCTAAATCAGGCGGACAAGTGGGTGATAAAGGTGTATTGGTTCGAGACGATACCCTTTTTCAGGTAGAAGATACGCAAAAAATGGGGCAAGCGCTGGTTCATTTAGGTGTTCTTTCAAGCGGGATAATACAAATTGGTGATCAATTACAAGCCAAAATTGATGCACCCGCACGTCAAGCCACCACCCGTAATCATTCCGCTACCCACTTAATGCATGCTGCTTTACGGAAAATATTAGGGGAGCATGTTAAACAAAAAGGCTCTCTTGTTGAGCCAGAACGCTTACGCTTTGACTTTTCTCACTTTGAACCGGTGACACCAGAACAATTAAATCGTGTTGAACGCTTGGTTAATCAACAAATCCTACTAAACACGCCCGTGCAAACGCGCATCATGGATTTAGATGAAGCCATGAATAGCGGTGCAATGGCTCTATTTGGGGAAAAATATGATGAGCAGGTGCGGGTACTTTCTATCGGAGATTTTTCAACCGAATTGTGTGGAGGTACCCATGTTCGTCAAGTAGGTGATATTGGTTTATTCAAAATCGTCATGGAAACCGGTGTCGCCGCTGGGGTGCGCCGAATTGAGGCGATAACTGGCACTCGTGCCCTGGATTGGGTGACTGAAGCTGATCATAGCTTAAATCACATTAGCAGTTTACTGAAAACCAAACGTGAATCGTTAGTTGAACGCTTGAGCCAATTACTTGAACAAAATCGCAGTTTTGAGAAGGAAATCAATCGCTTACAAGCGAAACTTGCCAGTAGCCAGGGTAATGATTTAGCCAGCCAAGCTGTCGATATCAAGGGCATCAAAGTGTTAGCAGCTCAGTTAGATAATATCGATATTAAACAACTCCGCATCACTTTAGATCAATTGAAAAACAAACTCGGCACCGCTGCTATTGTATTAGCCATGGTCAAGGGCACTAAAATCTCGCTAGTTGCCGGGGTAACTCCTAACGCAACAGCTAAAATCAAAGCGGGTGATTTGGTCAAACAGGTGGCTCAACAAGTTGGTGGTAAAGGAGGTGGACGACCAGATATGGCACAGGGAGGTGGAAATGATCCGGCGAAATTGAAGGCGGCTTTGGAGAGCGTGACGGGATGGTTAGAAAATCGGTTGTAATATACTACTAAGGAACGTGCATCAAATAATTTAGTCAACTTTAAAACCAGACCTGCCAGGTTAAAACAAAACCTGGCAGGTCAAGAGTTCCAAACTTGATTTTGACCTGGCAGGTTTTCTTCTTGCCAGGTCTGGTTTAGTTGTCTAATTTATTTCATGCACGTTCCTAACGGGTAATTTTTGGAATTTTTTAACGGTTGGTGGGCAAAAAAAAACTTGCCCACCCTACATAAAAGTCCAAATTTCAGCCGTTTAAAGTATAACCATACTCGTTACATTTAATTTAGAAACCAAGTCTCTTGAAGAAGCTTAGTTTTTTCCTAACTATTAACCATTAACAAACATGAAAATTCAAGAACAAATTATCCAACTACACAAAACACTTAATGAGCATAACTATTACTATTATGTGCTTGATGAGCCCCATATTCCTGATAGTGAATATGATCGTCTTATGCAGGAATTACAAGCACTTGAGGCGCAAAACCCAAAATTCGTCACGCCGGATTCTCCCACGCAACGTGTCGGCGCGACACCTTTAAGCGCGTTTGCTGAGGTAGTTCATACGATACCCATGTTATCTTTAGGCAATGCGTTTGAGGATAAAAATGTCCTGGATTTTGATAAACGAATTAGGGAACGTTTAGGTGGGGTAAAGGTTGAATATGTGGCAGAACCTAAACTGGATGGGCTTGCGGTGAGCTTACGTTATGAAAATGGTTTACTGGTGAAAGCTGCTACCCGTGGTGATGGCTCTAGCGGTGAAGATGTTACCCAAAATGTTAAAACGATTAAGTCTATTCCTCTCGGTTTGCGAGGTAATGACTTTCCAGAGGTATTAGAAGTCCGTGGCGAAGTCTTTATGCCAAAGGCGGGCTTTGAAAAGCTGAATCAACAGCAAATAACAAAAGGTGATAAAACCTTTGCTAATCCACGCAATGCGGCAGCGGGGAGTTTACGCCAGTTAGATTCTCGGATAACTGCAACACGCCCCCTGAAATTTTTGAGTTATGCGATAGGTGTGGTTGAAGGGGCAACTTTATCCAATAACCATAATGATATTTTACACCGCTTACAAACTTGGGGTTTACCGATTCCCATTTATATTCAGTTGGTTCAGGGCATTCAAGGGTGTTTAGATTATTACCAGGATATATTGGCACACCGCGACGCGCTACCTTTTGAGATTGACGGGGTGGTGTATAAAGTTAATCGTATGGATCAACAGGAAATACTGGGTTTTGTTTCCCGTGCGCCTCGCTGGGCAATTGCCCATAAGTTTCCTGCCCAAGAAGTCCTTACGCAATTATTGGATATTGATGTGCAAGTTGGACGTACTGGTGCCTTGACACCTGTTGCTCGTCTTGCCCCAGTTAGCGTGGGCGGTGTCACGGTGACTAATGCTACTTTACACAATCAGGATGAAATTAGGCGCAAAGATGTGCGTGTGGGAGATACTGTCATTGTGCGCCGTGCGGGTGATGTGATTCCAGAGGTGGTGCGCGTACTCCCTGAAAAACGACCCGATAATACGCAACCCTTTTATTTACCTAATAAATGTCCCATTTGTAGTGCAGACGTGGCGCGTGAAGAAGGAGAAGCGGTGATACGTTGTACAGGCGGCTTATTTTGCCAGGCACAACGCAAACAAGCTTTACAACATTTTGTCTCACGGGGGGCAATGGATATTGACGGTTTAGGCGAAAAGTTAATTGAACAAGTTATAGATAGTAACTTAGTCAATAATATTGCTGATATTTACACCCTTAGCCATAACCAATGGGCTGGGCTTGAACGTATGGGTGATAAATCTGCGGATAATATCATCAAAGCACTTGATAACAACAAAACGACGACTTTAGCGCGTTTTCTTTATGCGCTTGGTATTCGCGAAGTTGGAGAATCTACCGCCCGCACGCTTGCCCAGCATTTTAGCACCTTAGAAAAACTGAAAGAAGCGACAAAGCATGATTTGCAAAAGGTACCCGATATCGGACCTATTATGGCAAAACACATAGTCGCTTTTTTCAGAGAAGCGCACAATTTGGAAATCATCCAACGCTTACAAGAAATAGGCATTCATTGGACAGAAAACGAACCCGCTACCACGACGGCGCAGTCTCTAGCGGGAAAAACCTTTGTGTTAACCGGCACCTTTTCCCAGATGACTCGTAATCAAGCCAAGGCACGTTTACAAGCATTGGGTGCAAAAGTGAGTGGCAGTGTATCCAGAAAAACGCATATTGTGGTGGCAGGAGAAAAGGCGGGAAGTAAATTAGAAAAAGCCCACGCTTTGGGCATAAAAGTGATTGATGAAGCGGCGTTGATCGTGTTATTACAATAGAGCCTCTTGCAAAATTATCGCCTAAGGAACGTGCATGAAATAACTTCGACAACTAAACCTGACAGGTTTTTAGAAACCTGTCAGGTTTGAACGAAGTGTTTTAGAAGTTATTTTGTGCACGTTCCTAAGAATAAATTCTGACGGCTAAAAGCTAAAGTCCCCTAAAGGGGACTACTCAATCTGGTTTAGTCGGTTTTAACCGATTTAAGCTTTTATACTTAGCGCGGGAACAAACTTAGGAACATGCACAAAATAACTTCCACAATGTCGCATCAAACCTGACAGGTTTCCAAAACCTGTCAGGTGTCGAAGTTATTTTATGCACGTTCCTTAATTTTTTTTCAATGAGGC
>Ga0233403_10000653_pt1 | contig 16435 bp, 14 predicted proteins | sample Na_oxic_1_MG_FD_179866 | JGI IMG/M metagenome (GOLD analysis project Ga0233403, IMG submission 179866) | Seawater microbial communities from Saanich Inlet, British Columbia, Canada - Na_oxic_1_MG | ecosystem: Environmental > Aquatic > Marine > Inlet | place: Canada: British Columbia | collected...
TTTATTTTGAGGGTTCTGTATCTGTAAAAAACCCGGATCGAGAATTGTTATCTAAAATGTATGAAATGGCACAACAATTCTCGGCGAAAGTCCAAGGATAGGAAGGGGAACTATATGATTCTGATGGAAATCAGTCAGGTGGCTCTGGTTAACTTATAGACGTTCAGAAGAATATCCACCGATGAAATCGGTTGAAGAGTTGATGTACAAACCCCGAAGGGGTTAAATGTGAATAGCCACCGATGAAATCGGTGGAACTAAAAACCAAAATTACTAACTACTTCGATTGTATATAAAAAAGGACTAAAACTGCTAACTACAAGGATTGTATATAATAAGGGATTAGATCGTGGTAGTACTAGGTTTTAATCCTTTATTATATACAATCGAAGTAGTTATTCGTCTTTGTTAAAAAACTTGAACATTGAGTTAAATGAAAATATTTTCAAAAAATCCGTTTCTGTTAGTAGTGGGGTTCCAGAACCAGCAATGGTATTTGGACTGTTATTGGTTATAATAATTTTAGGTTGGTTTGTGCGGAAACAATTGCAGACATAACTTTTTTTGTCGGTTGAAATTTATCATTCCCGACATCGGTTGGGAATATCTGCCACGATTTTCGGCACCCTTCAAAAAAAGCCTCTGCCTCAGAATAAATTCTGAGGCTAAAAGCTAAAGTACCCTAAAGGGCACTTAATAACTGATTTAGGAACGTGCATGAAATAATTAGGGCAACCAATCGGGCGTGCCCCTACATCAATTGAGATATCATAGGGGTAATCCCTTGTGGTTACCCTATAAAGTTGTCGAAGTTATTTCATGCACGTTTCTTAGTAGGCTTTAGACTTTGTATGCTTTTAGCCTTAGAATTTATTCTAAGGACTAAGGCTCTGTTGGATGCGATAGCTTGATAACCTCATTGATAAATCTTTTGGAAAAATCGGATTTCTTTTAAATCAGGTAACGTAATAAGGGCTGTTTGTCAAGTCACTGGCACTTGGTTTAGTTTCCATAACAAAAAACTGGTGCATAAGCCACAAAGCGACAAGCACTCGAAACACGCATCCAAAGTTGAGATTTTGCGTTATTGAGTACTTCTCATATTTTCGAGCAAAAACGTTACGGACGGGGTTGTAAACCCCGTTCAGCATCAAAAGTTTTTTTGCCAACCTTAACATTTAATGATATTCGTAGGATGGGCAAGTTTTTTTTGCCCACCTTAACCCTACATTTTGACTACAAAAAACCACGTATTCAGGGGCTGTAGGGGCGAACCTTTGTTATCGCCCTAGCTTAATGGCATTGAGTGCCTACTTGCTCTGTTGCCGAAAATATTCAATGGTTTTCTCAAGCCCTTGTTCCAACTTTACTTTGACTGTCCAGTTGAGTTCTTTTTGAGCCAAACTAATATTAGGCTGCCGTTGTTTAGGATCATCACTAGGCAAAGGTTTGAACTCAACCTTACTGGGTGAATTGAGCATTGCTATCACCTTTTCCGCAAGTTCCAAAATGGTAAACTCATCGGGATTACCTAAATTCACCGGGCCGGTAAATCCATCTGGTGTATTCATTAACCGAATAAACCCTTCAATCAAATCATCGACATAACAAAAAGATCGAGTTTGCGAACCATTTCCATAAACCGTGATGGATTCCCCTTTGAGAGCCTGCATAATAAAATTAGAAACTACTCGTCCATCATTGGGGTGCATTCTTGGCCCATAAGTATTAAAGATTCTGGCAACCTTTATATTCAAACCATGTTGGCGGCGGTAATCAAAAAACAAAGTTTCAGCACACCTTTTACCTTCATCATAACAAGACCTCAATCCTATGGGATTAACCTGCCCCCAATAACTCTCTGGCTGGGGATGAATTTCAGGATCACCATAAACTTCGCTAGTAGACGCTTGTAAAATTTTCGCCTTAGTCCGTTTTGCCAAACCCAACATGTTAATTGCACCATGCACACTAGTTTTAGTGGTTTGCACCGGATCAGATTGATAGTGGATGGGAGAAGCTGGACATGCAAGGTTATAAATCTCATCGACTTCCACATATAGAGGAAATGTCACATCATGCCGTAAAACTTCAAAGTGATGGTTGTTCATCAGATGAAGAATATTGTCTTTAGTGCCGGTAAAAAAATTATCTATGCACAACACATCGTGTCCATCATTAAGTAATCTTTCACAAAGGTGTGAACCCAAAAAACCGGCCCCACCAGTGACAAGAATACGTTTTCTTGTTAGGTAATTTTGCATGTTTGGTTAATTGTAAATTGTGAGTTTCTCGTTCCCACGCGCCGGCGTGGGAATGCAGTCCCGACGCGCCAGCGTCGTGGCCCGTCTTTGCGGGACGCTTTTGCTACCCGAATCGGTTCCCACGCCGGCGCGTGGGAACCAGAAAATTCAATGACGTGTAGGGGCAATCCTTTATGGTTGCCCTCACTCCAAAACAAATTCCCATACTTTTAAAGCATTTTGATATTGCTCTAATTGCCGATATTGAGTAGGCATGGGCATATGCGGTGGTTGAACATTGGTATTACGTACTACAGTGTTTCTGGAAACTTTTATCCATGCTTGCAAAGCCCTTTGATAACGCTCAAATTTCTTATATTGGGTTGGCATCGGCATTGGTGTCAGCCTGACAATATTGTTTCCCCCAGTTATTGAGACATTCCCACCTTGGGCGTTTCCTACCCTTTCCCAGATTTCGAGGGCTCGTTCATATTGATCCAGATTACGATATTGGGTAGACACTGGCATTGGTGGTAGTTGGACATTGGTACTTCGTGCCATGATTTTTTTGTGGACGTTTTCCCAAACATTGAGAGCCTCCTGATACTGCTCAGTGTTCCGATATTGAGTGGGCATTGGCATCGGTACTAAATAGACTAACGCGCCAGCGTGGGAAAAGTTCATACCACCAAGTATGAGCACTAACAATAGGGCAGTGAGAAGGGTTTTTTTGAACATTTTTTTCATTCCATTGGTTTAATAAATTAAATGGTGGGTTTCACTATCGTTCTACCCACCCTACGTATATGTATATTTAACCAAAAATTAATTAAATGGTGGGTTTCACTATCGTTCTACCCACCCTACGTATATGTATAGTTAACCAAACATCAGCCGGCCTTCTAAATCATTGCGCGAATCGGCATTCTTTAATGCTTCTTCTTTACTGATTTTACCATCTTTAAACAAATAAAACAGAGCATCATCAAAGGTTTGCATACCTTTAGCACCACTGCCTTTCATGGCATCTTTAATGTCGGTAAGTCTGCCTTTAAGGATAAGGTTAGCAATATTTGGAGTATTAATCATAATTTCAATAGCAGCACAACGTTTGCCCCGCACATCTGGAATCAACCGTTGGGAAATAATGGCTGCAATATTAGATGCCATATCCATAAACAGGGCTTTATGTTTTGCCGTTGGAAACATGTTTACAATCCGATCTAAGGCTTGGTTAGCATTGTTTGCGTGCATAGTAGAAACGCACAAATGGCCGGTATTGGCTAATTCTAAAGCTGCTTCCATTGTTTCCTCGGCACGAATTTCCCCAATAAGAATTACATCTGGGGCTTCGCGCAAAGCAGCTTTTATAGCCGCAGCATAAGAAACGGTATCAACTCCAACTTCACGTTGATTTATTATCGACATTTTATTGGGATGCGAAAATTCTACCGGATCTTCAATCGTTAAAATGTGGCCGGGGGAATTTGCATTGCGGTGATCAATCATTCCCGCTAAGGTGGTAGACTTCCCGGAACCAGTACCACCAACCATTAATAATAAGCCACGTTTAGCCATAACCAAATCTAAACAAATTTCTGGAGTGCCTAAATCTTTCGCCGTGGGAATTTCAGCCGGGATAAAACGCATAACTAAACCGATAGTTTTGCGCTGAAAAAAAGCATTACCACGAAATCTAGCACTTCCATCCGGTAAGGAGATAGCGAAATCTAAATCGTGAGTGTCTTCAAATTGGGCAATTTGCTCATCAGTTAAGATTGAATAAGCAAATTTTTTGGTAATTTCTGGAGTAGCGATAAAAGTACTTAATGGCCGCGCTGCACCATATATTTTGGCTTTAACTTGCGAGCCTACGGTGACAAATAAATCTGAACCACTGCATTTATAGGTTATTGTTAAATAATCAAGAAGTTCTGTACTATCTATAAGAGGTATTGCATTTGGATCGTCAGCTTTCTCTTCTTTTTTCTCTTCTTTTTTCTCTTCCTTTTTCTCTTCCTTTTCGGCAGTGGCAGGTTTAATTACAATTCCAACCGCTTTTTGTTTTATAAATACACTAACCTTGAAATCACCATGATCGTTACTGTGGTCAAAATCCAAAGTTTTATCTTTAACTAATTGTTTTTTTTGCTCACCAGACATTAAACCAAAAGCGGCAGCTTTCGCCATTTCAGCAGTTACAGCTTGTTTACCGGCGGGTTTGTTTTTACCTGACACTTTTACCGTTACCGGCGAGCCGACAACTACCTGCAACTCAGTTGCCTTTTTGCTAACCATTAATTTGAAATACGGTAATAAATCCATATTCAGTTTTTACTTTTTTATTATCATAGTTATCAGTATTAACCTACCAATGCTGGAAACATCGTGGTAGCCAAGACATCTGAGGTTTTAGAAACCTTTTGGCTGGAATGTTATTTTGCTAGACGGGTTTTTTCACCCCGTCCGAAACGTTTGATTATTTTGCTGGCTGGACGGGGTTGCAAACCCCGTCCAGCAGCCATGCCAACCCCATCGGGCAACCGAAAATTTAAATGTGACAAAGTAGAACTAATGACCACCATCCTTCTCATCTTTGTCCACCAAAGTTAAATCAGAAGGGCCAAGTCCACCTTTCGCTTCTTTACCCTCAAGTTTAATTTTCAACCGTAATTCATTGGGCGAATCCGCATTAGCCATTGCTTCCTCAAAAGTAATGCGATCTGCTTGTTCAAGTTCAAATAAAGCCTGATCAAATGTTTGCATTCCCAAGTCAGAAGATTTAGCCATAATAGGTTTAATCCCACCCACATCACCAACTGCAATCAACTCCGCGATTAAAGGAGAATTACGGAGTATTTCTATGGCAGCCGCCCGTCCACCGGATGGAGTTCTTACCAAACGTTGCGAAATAACCGCTTTCAAATTAAGGGCTAAATCAGCCAACATCTTTTTTTGCGTCTCGACATCAAAAAAACCCACAATACGATCAATCGCTTGGTTAGCATTATTGGCGTGCAAAGTCCCCATTGCTAAATGGCCGGTTTGCGCGAATTCCATCCCAAAGTTCATAATTTCCGCATCCCGAATTTCACCAAGCAGAATTACATCGGGAGCTTGACGCAGGGTATTATGCAAAGCGGCTTCCCAACTATCAGTATCCACCCCGACTTCACGCTGCATGATGCAACAATTTTTATGTGGATGTACATATTCAATTGGATCTTCAATGGTAATGATATGTCCGTAAGAGGAGCGATTACGATGATCAATCAGTGCTGCCATGGTAGTAGATTTACCAGAACCAGTCCCACCCACCATGATGATGAGGCCATTTTTTGCAGTGATAACTTCTTTAAGCACCGGCGGCAAATTCAGTTTATCAAAATTCGGCACTTCCGCTTCGATGATACGCATGATTACGCCTTGACAACCCTGTTGGATAAAGGCGTTGACCCGAAAGCGACTCAAACCGGGGGGATGAATGGCAAAATTACACTCCTTGGTTTCTTCAAATTCTTTCAGTTGCTTATCATTCATTATGCACTGGGTCAAAGCCATCGAATCATTCGGAGTCAAAGGCTTTTTAGTCATGGGAGTCATTTTACCCTTAGCCTTCATCGCCGGCGGAAACCGTGCCGTAATAAATAAATCCGAACCACCCTCTTTAGTCATTAGCTTAAGCAATTTAATCATAAAGCCCATGGCTTCATCTCTTTCCATATTTTTTGCTCCTGTTGGTTTTTATATTTCACCGTGGTTTTGAGATTCCACCGTATATTCCACCGTAGATTCCACCGTAGATTCCACCGTAGATTCCACCGTAGATTCCACCGTATGTTCCACCGTATGTTCCACCGTATATTCCACCGATTTCATCGGTGGCTATTCACATTCAACCCCCTTCGGGGTTACTAACACCGAAGGTGTAAAACATAAATAGCCTTATGTGAAACCTAAGAAATTTAATTTATTCATTAACCATTCGCAATTCACAATTCACAATTATCAAGCGAATTTGTCTTTATTGGCTGCATATTCACGCGCATGTTCTTTTGTGACGAGCTTTTTTTGCACTGCTTCTTCCAGCTTTTGATCCAACGTTTGCATCCCAAACCTAGCCCCAGTTTGCATGGCTGAATACATTTGAGCTACTTTATTTTCCCGAATCAAATTACGGATAGCCCCAGTACCCACCAAAATTTCATGTACAGCAAGCCGCCCTCCGCCAATTTTTTTCAACAAACTTTGGGCTACAATTGCTTGAATAGATTCCGATACCATAGTCCGAATGGTGGGCTGTTCATCAGTTGGAAACACTGCCACAATCCGGTCAATGGTTTTAGCCGCAGAACTGGTGTGTAAGGTACCAAATACAACGTGCCCAGTTTCGGAGGCTGACAATGCCAAGCGGATAGTTTCTAAATCACGCAATTCTCCAACCAGAATCACATTTGGATCCTGACGCAAAGCCGATCTCAAAGCATTATCAAAACTCAAGGTATCAGTTCCAATGCCACGTTGCGTAATCAAACAACGTTTGCTTGTATGAACAAATTCAATCGGGTCTTCAATAGTGAGAATATGCCCATACTCGGTTTCATTGCGATAATTCATCATTGCCGCTAGAGTGGTAGATTTACCAGAACCAGTACCACCGGTAACTGTGACGATACCTTTATGCGTCATAGCAAATTTTTTAAACAGGGGTGGGGCACCAAGTTGTTCTAAAGATAAAATCGTGGAGGGAATGGTACGAAGAACGGCTCCGGCACCGCGATGTTGAACATAAGCATTAACGCGAAACCGTGCCACTTTTGGTATGGAAAACGAAAAATCGCACTCAAGATATTTTTCATACTCCTTACGTTGCTTATCATTCATCACATCATAAATCATATCACGCACTTGTTGATGATCGAGAGCCGGAACATCCACTCGTCGCATGTCCCCACTAACTCGTACCATCGGTTGTACACCGGCAGAAATATGAAAATCAGAAACCCCATTGGCGGCTCCAAAAGCAAGTAAATCCGTGATATTCATAATATTTAATCAGTTATTAGTTATAAATTATCAGTTACTTGTTACAAGTTACCATTAAATTAAAATTGTTAAGTTTACCAAACTGTAGCTTGGTTACTCAAAAAATGTTATGCTCAATCACTTATTACTATCGTATTTAAGTCAATTAAATCTATGGAAACTCCTACCAATAGTCAACCCAAACATTCACCACCAGAGCTTGTAGTTAAGCGTCTGCAATGTATCCGCGACGATAGGGTACTATTTGACAATTTAAATTTTAGCCTATCACCCGGCCAATTGCTCCAAATAGAGGGTCATAATGGTAGCGGCAAAACTAGTTTACTGCGTATTTTGTGTGGTTTAACCGATCCAACTTCAGGTACAGTATATTGGAAAAAACAAGATATTCAAGAAATTAACACTAATTACTGGGCAACACTAGCATACATCGGCCACTTAAATGGCATCAAAGCAGAGTTGACACCTTTGGAAAATTTGGCAATGGCGCGGGCGTTGGCAACAACACCAACGTCTATTGACTTGAACGAGGCACTGGATAAAGTGGGTTTATACGGTTTTGAAGATGTCCCGGCTCGCACTCTATCTGCCGGCCAACAACGTCGCGTCGCCTTAGCACGGTTATTAGTCAATGAAGCACAATTATGGATACTTGATGAACCTTTTACAGCCCTTGATAAATCTGCTATCAGTATGGTTGAAGAGTTACTTGATGCCCATGCATTACAGGGTGGTATGGCTATTTTAACATCACATCATACTATCAACTGTTTACATGCGAGTTCGATAACCATTGGAAACCGGTAGAGGAGAAAGGGCAATGTCATGTAGGGGGCATACCGATTTGGTTGCCCCTGACTGGTATATTAATTTTTAGTTGCCTTAGAAATTATGTTGTATCGTTCATAATTCACCATTCACCATTCACCATTCATAATTCACCATTCACCATTCACCATTAACAAATGTACCAATCTGTTACCCAACGTATTCTTGGCTTATTACTTATTTCGTTTAGTCTGACTCTATTAGTGCCCCTAGCAGTGTCATTATGGTATGACGATGATGGATTAAAAGCATTTATTGTGGCATTTTTAGTCATGTTTGGGGTGGGCATAGCATTTTGGTTTCCAGCTAGACATGCTACCAAAGAACTCCATTTACATGATGGTTTTATGATTACAGCGTTATTTTGGATTGTCCTTAGTATAGTGGGGGCATTACCGTTTTTATTTGTTCCCAATTTAACGATTGCCCAATCGGTATTTGAGGCGGTGTCTGGGTTTACCACCACCGGGGCTACGGTAATTAATCATATAGACATTTTGCCAAAATCTATTTTGTATTATCGCCAACAACTACAATGGCTTGGTGGACTCGGCATTATTGTTTTAGCAGTGGCAGTATTACCAATGTTGGGTATTGGTGGTATGCAGCTGTATCGGGCGGAAACCCCCGGCCCCATGCGCGATGATAGATTGACCCCCCGCCTCGGCAATACTGCCAAAGCCCTATTATATATATATGCTACTTTGACAATTGCCTGTGCTATAGCTTATTTTCAAGCCGGAATGAGCCTATTTGACGCGATTGGGCATAGCTACTCAACCGTTGCCACCGGCGGATTTTCTACTCACGATGCCAGCTTAGGTTATTACAACAGTCCGCTAATAGAAACTATTGCGATGGTATTTATCATATTAGGTAGCCTTAATTTCACCGTACATTTTGTCGCATGGCATAAATTGGATATCCGCCATTATTGGCACGATATTCAAGGTCGCGTATTTATATATATTGTCTTGTTCCTGATCGCCATTACTGTTGCGGTGTTAATGTGGCAAAATGTTTATACCAATTTTTGGACAGCATTACGCTATGCCAGCTTTGAAGTAATTTCGATTATCAGTAGTACTGGCTTTGCCATCACCGAATTTAGTGAGTGGCCATTATTTTTACCAGTGCTGATTTTAGGTAGTGGTTTTATTGGCGGCTGCGTTGGTTCAACGGCCGGTGGCTTTCGAGTCATTCGGCTCATCTTATTATATAAACAAGCAATTCGTGAAATCATGCGTCTAATTCATCCCAACGCCGTCATTGCCGTCAAAATTGATAACAAAAGAGTCTCAGATACAGTAGCCCAAGCAGTGTGGGGGTTTGCCTTTTTATACATGGCAAGTTATGTTTTTTTGTCAATACTATTTATGGCAACTGGTGTCGATGTGATTACTGCCTTTGCCGGCGTTGCCGCCACGTTAAATATGACTGGCCCCGGTTTAGGGAAAGTTGCAACCACTTACGCAGAAATCAGCGACGCTGGATTATGGATCTTAAGTTTTGCCATGTTATTGGCTCGCCTAGAAATTTTCACTTTGCTGGTTTTGTTGAGTCCGGCCTTTTGGAGAAGATAGATAAATATATATAATGGTGAATGGATTTAGATAAGGAGAATTTTTATGGTAAGCATTTTCGATGTTGCAGCATTTATCTTGTCCCAATTGGGGCCAATTCCGGTTATGAAGTTACACAAACTGGCGTATTATTGCCAAGCGTGGTCACTGGTTTGGGACGAAGAGCCTTTGTTTAAAGAACGCATTGAAGCTTGGGCAAATGGGCCGGTAGTCAAAGAACTTTATGAAATTCATAAAGGTCAATTTAAATTGGCATTGGCAGATTTACCGGGTAATCCTGATGTGCTAAATGATGAACAGAGGGAGACAGTAAAAGCAGTGCTTGCGTACTATGGCGACAAAAAATCTCAATGGTTAAGTGATTTAACCCATTTGGAAAAACCTTGGCGGGAAACACGTATTGGGATACCTAATGATGAAAGGGGCCATCATGAGATAACTCATCTAGCAATGGCAGAATATTACGAAAGTCTCGGCCCGGAATACGCTGACTAGTCATGGGCAAAAGAAAATCCAAAAGAGTACTGGCCCCTAAAAGTAAGCCATTATCAAAAAATAATCCTCGACAAGCACCATCACTTGATAGTGATTTGAAAAAACCAGCATGGCGATTTCATGAAGTAGACTGGAGTGGGCCTTGGGGATGGCATAAGTTAGAAGCTAACAAATGGCAAGAAATACTAACTAAGTTAGGTCATTTTGAAACCAGAACATGGGCTGATATCAAAGGTGATGGCAATAACCACAGCGTTGAGATTCAAAACAGTCCTAATCCAGAAGTGTTGAAGCGTCTTGCTGAAATACATCAAGATGACATTGATGAACTATTTTCGCTCCGTCTTTCCGGTAAAGAACGCCTTTGGGGCATTTTAGATAATCACATTCTAAAAATACTATGGTGGGATACGAACCACGAAGTTTGGCCCTCAAAAAAGAAACATTCATAGTATTCAGACAATCACTGGGCGCATTCCCTGATTGTTGGGTAAATTAACTACAAGGATTGTATATAATAAAGGATTTATCAAAAGGAATTTTTGCCTGCTACAGCATTTTGTCTCTCAAGGTTACATGGATTTAAATCTTTTTTTCAGACCTGTTTACCAAAATTCCGTTTGATTGGTTGAAAAACTATAGTTATTCTGGTAAATCCTTTTTTATAAATCCTTTATTATATACAATCCTTGTAGTTGCCCTTCGGTATTGCCCCTACAACGTTCGATGAGATGTAGGGGCAATCCCACGCGCAAGCCCTTCGTAGTCACTTTTGTAATCAATAAGGAAATTATCATGAAAACCTATCACTCAAACTTGTATTTAAAGTTGATACTTGGCTCGGTACCGAGCAAGGTTTAGTTCTCGTTAATGAGAATAATGACATTAAGATTTTCAATATTGACAATTCTGGATTACCCAATAATACTGTCACTGCCCTTGAGTCCGATCAACAAGGTGGCTTATGGGTAGGTACGCAAAACGGCCTAGCTCATCTGACTTTCGGCCAAAAAACCAGTATTATCAATAAAATAAGCCAAGAAAACCCGAAAAAAGCGGAGTCGATCCACAACGTATTGGTTACAGAAAAACGGGCGGCGATTTTTATTTATCCACAAACTTCAACTGACAATTATTATCAAACCCTCGCCTTTGACTTTATCACCGGCTACGCCTATCACAATTTTCAAATTCGCGGCTACGATAATAATGAAATTTATTTATTAGCCTCGAAACCAGATTTGGATTTTAACGGGGATGCGCGTGCAGATTTAAACATGGTTGATGCACCAGTAACATTAGCCCAATCTAATCAAGGCACCCCATCCCGCTTTCTTACCATTGCCGACATTCAGACTGCCTTTGCTTGGGCAAAAGACAAAGGCCAATTAGACAATCCACTCTTTGTCACTTTTATTGGGCAAAGTTCAGACGGGCAATTGCTCCTCAATCAAGAAACGCTTAATGCTAATGCTTTCAAAACAATATTGGATGATTATCAAAATATCACTGGTAATCAAGTAGTTGTAATTATTGAAGCCTCTCACAGTGGCACTTTAATCTCAACTTTAGCCGGCGAAAATCGCGTTATCATCACTAGCACCGGTGATGGCTTTGCCTATTACCAAGATTTAGGACGCACTTCATTTCTCAAATTATTTGTCGATCATTTACGCAACGGTGACTTTTTAAAAGTTGCTAGGAATTTTGTAGAAAGCACCTTCTCAAGTTATAGCTTTCCATTCAACCAACAAATGCCTCAATTAGAAGATAACGTTAATGGATTTTTAGCCCAAAATTTATGTTTGAATAGTTGTTTTGGTGGACTCCCCGGTGTCCTCGTTTTAACCGTACAACCGCCGGGATCAGTAAATCTAGGGCAACCAATTGATTTCACAGTTCAAACTGATATCGATGATGCTAACGGGGTACAGCGGGTTTGGGGTAGTATTGTCACGCCGGAAATTGCCAGTCAATACCAAGAATTTGGTTATTCCCTATTGCCTACACCAACGGTTCAACTAATGCCACAACCATTAGTCAACACCCGACAGCGTGACAATCAATGGCATGGCCAATTTAACGACTTGAATACCGATGGCGAATATATGTTTATTTTCAAAGCCATTGATAACCAAGGTATTATCACTGATGCTGAGCCAATCAGTGTAATTATACAACCGAGTTCAACATCGGCTCACTTTGATGCAACGACTAACACGTTACATATCCCGGCTGTCACCGTTGGTACTGAGATTTACCAAGCCAACTTGATTGTGCAACAAATTGAGCCAGAAATTATTCTTGAACTCGACATGAATTCTATCAAGCCGGCGACGGAAACCCTTACAGATGATAGCCGGGCTTCTTTTGATTCCAACACTGGCGCAGTACAAATACCATTAGTAACGATTGGCACCGAGATTTTTAGTGCCACTATGCAACTCATTCCAGAAACCGCGCCATTACAATTTCGAGTAGAAAATATCACCCCACAGCATTGACGAGTGCATTTTCTCATTCCCACGCGCAGCGTCAATGCCATATCGTAACGCCTTGGAGTCCAAACCTTTAGATTTGGCTGATTATAACGGATTTTGGGGTCGCAAGAATTACGGTGGTTTTTATTCACCATTTTGGGTTGACACATAGGTCAACCCCTACAATTTTTGGTGCTTGTAGGGGCTAACCTATGTGTTCGCCCCAAAATCCGTTACAATCAGAGATTTGGAAATGTTTGATTTTAAACTAAGCCTTGGAGTCCAAACCTTTAGATTTGGAAATGTTTGATTTTAAACTAAGCCTTGGAGTCCAAACCTTTAGATTTGGAAGTGTTTGATTTTAAACTAAGCCTTGGAGTCCAAACCTTTAGATTTGGAAGTGTTTAATTTTAAACTAAATAATCCAAATTCTGATTGTTTGGACTCCAATAAATATCCAACCAGAAAGCGTAAAAAAATGTCCGATAACTTGAATTTTGTCCGATATGTAGCCTATACTTGTCCGATATGAACGAAAAACTACAATCACTCCTGACATTACTGAAAACATTCAGCCATCCGGTTGCTATCTCAGAACTGTCGGAAAAACTGAATGTATCTAAGAATGTATCTAATCGCACTCTTCGCCGTCGTTTACAACGGCTCATCGAATTAGGTTTGGTTGAATCGCAAGGTAAAAACAAAGGGTTACGGTATTTTCCCGTTCGCATGGCCGAAAATCAGCAAGTAAATATCCCTGATAGCCATGATTCAGACTTTATCTTCACCGCCGCCAACCAAATTATTATTGAGCAAATTCGCCAACCTTTGATCAAACGCGCCCTTTGTAGCTATAATGCAGATTGGTTAGAAGACTATCAACCTAACCAAACTTATTATTTATCTGGAGAACAACTTCAGCTTTTGCACCAACATGGCAAACCATTAATGGCTAATTTGCCAGCCGGAACTTATGCTCGCAAGATTTTTAATCATTTACTTATCAACCTGTCTTATAACTCGGCACGATTGGAAGGAAATACCTACAGCCTCGCAGATACTGAAAAGTTACTCTTGGAAGGCAAAATAGCAGCAGATAAGTTGGATATGGAAACCGTAATGCTCCTTAATCATAAAGAAGCAATCCGTTTTTTGGTAGACGGTATCAATCGAATGGAAATTAATATTGATAATATCCGCTCATTGCATTATTTACTAGCAGATGGACTAATTCAACCGGAAGATGCTGGGCAAATCCGTGCCACAAGCGTAAAGATAGGTTCATCAACCTATATCCCATTGGAAGGAAAACAAAGACTCACAACTAAACTCAATCATATTGTTTCCAGAGCGAGGCAAATACAAGAGCCTTATGAACAAAGTTTCTTTCTGTTAGTACATCTTTCCTATCTCCAAGCCTTTATTGATGTAAACAAAAGAACGGCGCGGCTTGCCGCAAATATTTCTCTAGTTCGCCATAACTTAGTTCCAATTTCATTTAATGATATTACGATTGATGACTACATCTCAGCACTGATTTCATGTTATGAACTCAACCAAATCGGCCCATTAGCACAGCTTTATGTCTGGTCCTATTTGCGTAGTTGCAAACATTATGAAACCCGTGCCGAATCTTTAGGAATTGATACTTTACGGGTCAAATATCGCCAACAACGTCGGCAACTCATTGCTGATATTGTCACACAAAAATTATATGACTCTGCCCAAAAGGAATATATCAACAATTATCTCACCGAAAATGTAGCAAAAAACGATCAGGAAAAATTTAGGGCAGATTTACACTATGATCTAGAGACATTGGCTCCATATAATATTGCGGGAATGGGGATTAGCCGGAAGGAATTGGCGGAATGGAAAAAGGGTAACAATCAATGATCTATGTATATAGACTTTCAGATAAATAATTTCACGAAAAACCTCCGAGGTTTCCAAAACCTCGGAGGTTTGACTGCATTTTTATGAAAGTCTATAGGTGTTCGTAATTTTTAATTCCTCAACCCATTGTACTTGCTTAATCATTCTTTTAGGAGAAAACTCATGAACATTCACTCACCAAATCTATTTATTTGGATATTGACATTAACAATAGGATGGTTTTTAAATACTGTCCAAGCCGGCATTTTATTAATTGATCCGGTTGAGCCGGCTGTTGAAATAGGACAATCCATTACCCTATCGGTGCCCGGTGCGAGCGGCAACCTCAAATGGACTGTCGTGGGAAAGGGCCGTATTGAAGGTGAGGGTTCCCGTGTTACTTATATTGCCCCAGATGAAATAGGGTACCATGCTGTGCGAGTAGGAGATGATAATAACATAGGTGTTATTACAGTGGAGGTATTGGCAGAAGGGGAATTGGCCCACAAAACTTCTCCTGATAACGCGGTTTGGGAGATATTGAACAATCGACATTGGGTCAAGTCTATGGCACTATCCAAAGATGGGAAAACCCTATGGGTGGGTACTAATGCCGGACTTGAACAACATGATACTCAAACCGGACAATTAATCAGAGCATTTACCACTTTAAATGGATTGCCCAATAACAACATTGAAGCACTTGCTATTGATAACAATGGTGACTTATGGGTTGGTACCAAAGGAGTTGCAGCTGGTGGACTTGCTCATCGAAGTGCTGATGGAAAATGGTCTGTCTATGACGAAAGTAATTCCGGACTACCGAATGATCGTATCGAAACCTTGCTTGTTGATGAAGAAAATAATTTGTGGATAGGCACTCTGATGGGGCTGGTATTTCGACAACCAAATGGTGATTGGCAAGTAGCTCCTAGTTTGTCTGATAATTGGATTACAGCGTTGGCTTTCGGTAACGGTGATAGTACGTGGATAGGAACTTATAGTGATGGTCTTTTCTATTACCATGATGATGAGCGACAGGTATTTAATACTGAAAATTCAGAATTACCGGATAATCAGATCACTTCTTTGCAGCCAGATCAAAGTGGCGGTGTATGGATTGCAACTTGGAATGGTGGCCTTGCCTATCGTAGTCAAACCGGCGAATGGACCGTATTTACTCCCGATAATTCGGCATTACCCGGCAATTATTGGGTTCAGAGTGTACTTGCTGATGGTGAAGGAGGAATATGGATAGGTGCTGCTGGCAGTACTACTGGTGGCCTTGCCCATCTAAATGCTAATCGTGAATGGACTGTATTTAATACTGATAATTCTGGATTACCGGATAATTTTGCCTACTCTTTACTTGTTGATGCTCATGGTGATTTGTGGGTAGGAACAGTTCTGGAAGGGCTTGTCCGTTTCAGTGCTAGTGGTAAATGGACCACATTCAACCATGATTTTGGACTACAGGGTAATTCAATTAATACGCTTGTGTATGACAATAATGGAGAAATGTGGGTTGGCACAGATTTGGGGCTTGCCCACCATTTTACAAATGGAAAATGGGAAATGTTTAATTCCATGAATTCGGCACTGCCCGGTAACTATATTCAAGCTCTTAGCTTTGACAACAGCGGCGGTTTATGGGTGGGAACTTTGAGGACTGGTTTAGCCTATCGCAATAATAGTGGTGAATGGGCCATACTTGATATGACCAATTCAGTTTTACCTGATAATAGTGTAGAAGCTTTACTTATTGATAATAAAAACGGTTTATGGATAGGAACCGAAAATGGTGGTTTAGTTTACCGAGATGCAAATGATAAATGGCAAATATTTAATACAGATAATTCAGCATTGCCATATAATCATATCACAG
>Ga0233403_10000654_pt1 | contig 16432 bp, 13 predicted proteins | sample Na_oxic_1_MG_FD_179866 | JGI IMG/M metagenome (GOLD analysis project Ga0233403, IMG submission 179866) | Seawater microbial communities from Saanich Inlet, British Columbia, Canada - Na_oxic_1_MG | ecosystem: Environmental > Aquatic > Marine > Inlet | place: Canada: British Columbia | collected...
CAACGACAAAAAATACATAGTGGGCAGCGTTTAGCTGATAGAGTAGAAATACTAGATGGTCTTAAAAATGGTCAAACTGTTGTTTTAAAAGGATTTTTAGGATTACAAGCAGGAAAAACGGTGCAGCAGGTAGAATAAGCAGACAGTCCAAATAGTGCTATAGTTAGCCGAAAAAGTTTTGTTCAGCAACAAATTTTTCTAAAAAATCGGATTTTTAAGTCACAATATTTATTTGAATAACTATATAAATATGATAAGGAACGTGCATGAAATAAGTTCGACAACTAAACCTGACAGGTTTTGGAAACCTGTCAGGTTTGATTCAACATACCGGGAAATTATTTCATGCACATTCCTAATAGAGTCCAAAGCTTTAGCTTTGGAACTGTAATCTCTGTTCTAAACGTTGACGATTCCTTTCTTCTTGGCTCCGATCCTGTTCTGGATGCCATAAATGAAACACCGGTACTGCAAATCGACCCTCCTTACGGCACACCCCATTATGCAATAAGCGCACGACCAATTCTGCATCTTCATGACCCCAGCCTTGAAATTCCTCATCAAAACCATTGATTCTTAAAATATCTTCACGCCACAACGCAAGATTACAAGTTTTTGCACCTTGCCATTTTTGCTGATGACGTTTTCTCAGGGCACTATCAGGTAAACGAAATAAGGGTAACAAACGGTTAATGTCACGGCGTAAGTAAGGAAGTAACCATTGTATGGTATGCCAAGTCCAAATACCTCCCTGTCTCAGGGATTGCTCCAACAAAACTTGTGCGGTGAATTTTTGACTCAATAAAATCCGATTGCCCGCAACAAACCAACCTTTTTCAGCTAATTTATAATGTCTGGCAACAAAATCGGTTTGGGGAATACAATCACCATCTAAAAAAATCAAATAATGACCTCGTGCCGCAGCAACAGCGCGATTCCTTGCCCTGGCAGCGCGAAAGCCATGATCTTCTTGCCAAATGTGCTGGACCGGGTAAGGTAAGTATGGTTGTAATTGTGTGATCAACTCTGCGGTGGCTGGGGTAGAGCCATCATCAGCAACGATGGCTTCAAATTCATCAGTTTGGCACCCACTCCCAACCGAAACTTGCGCCGCTAACGCCTGTAATACCAATGCTAACGCTGTCGGTCGATTATAAGTGGTAACAATCACACTGATTTTTATCATTTTTTTCTAAATAGATTAATTTAAGATAACGGTAATAAGTCCCTTCAGCATTTGATACCGCCAGCATAAAACCTTCGCGCCCATCTAAAAATCCGGCTTGTAAAAAATAGGTTCGTATAAAGGTCCACAATCCATGAAAAATCGCTTTTTTGAGACTAGACTTCTTACCTTGCTTATAATACTTCAGTGCATTGGCAGAAGAATAACGGTTAACTTTATCAAGAACTTCCTCTAATGAACTAAAAGAATAGTGTAACAAGGGCGTTTTTAAAGTACCCATATTACCATGTAACATAAGCACTTTTTCATGAACTAAATCGTCGCTAAAACGCGCACTATCGCGTCGGAATAAGCGTGTAATATAATCGGGTGACCAACCACTATGCTTTATCCACCGTCCACAATACTGAGACTGACGTGGCATACGAAAAACCGTATAAGGCGTATCAGCGATAACCTGTTTCATTTCTTGTTGTAGGGCAGGTGTCACTCGTTCATCGGCATCAATGGATAAAACCCATTCACCGGTTGCTTTTGCTAACCCCCGATTTTTTTGCTGACCAAATCCGGGCCAATCATCGGTAATAAAGACTTTATCTGTAAATGGGCGACATAGGGCAACGGTATTATCCGTGCTACCACAATCCACCACAATAATTTCGTCTGCATAAGCAACTGAACTAAGACAAGCTTCGATATGGGTAGCGACATTTTTAGTAATAATAATAACAGAAAGTTGGGGCATCAGTACGTATTTCCAAGATGTACTTTATGAGTGTCTTGCTCATTAATAATAACAGAAATTTATGTAACTACTGAACCATAAATTTTTGAATATGATGAATTTTTGGTAGCCCACCCAACAAAATACGTATCTTCTCTAAATTCGGTGGAAAAAACCTGACAGGTTTCCAAAACCTGTCAGGTTTGGGCAAGTTTACCCACACTTTTTGATAAGATACGAGAATATTGGGGTGAAAAAATTGGTAAACCTGCGTCAAAGGAAAATCCGTATCTTCTCTAAATTCGGTGGAAAAAACCTGACAGGTTTCCAAAACCTGTCAGGTTTGGGCAAGTTTATCCACATTTTTTGAGAAGATACGAAAATCCCTTAAATCGCACGAATTTTTTCCATTTGTGCTTCTAATTGTTCTAAAGAGGCGACCATCTCTGACAATCGTTGTCGCTCTTTTTCAACAACATCCTGGGGAGCGCGTGCGAGGAATTTTACATTGCCTAACTTAGCAGCAGATTTATCTATATCTTTTTTGATCTTGCCTATCTCCCGATTGAGCCGCTTGAGTTCTGCCTCTTTGTCGATTAATCCCGCTAACGGAATTAAAATCTGCATTTCGCCTACTAAAGCTATCGCCGATTCAGATGTGCCTGCATTGGTTTTTAACCATTCCTGCGCGTTAACATTAGCCTTTAGCCATGTCGTACTTTCCAAACGGGCAAGGCGAATAATCAGATGACTATGTTGCTGCCATTTTTGTTCATCATCAGCACTGCTATTTTGTACTAATACCGGTAAGGGCTTACTGGGGGCAATATTCATTTCAGCCCGAATTCGTCGCACCCCTTGCACAAACTGTTTTACCCATTCAATGTCTTGCACCGCTTGCGTGTCTATTTTATCCGCTTCTGGTAATGGGTAGGGCTGAAGCATAATCGTTTCACCTTTTTTACCGGCGAGTGGAGCTACCCGTTGCCATAATTCTTCGGTAATAAATGGCATGATGGGGTGCAATAAACGCAGTAGGCTTTCAAGCACTCGTACTAAAGTACGCCGTGTACCCCGTTGCGCCGCTTCACTGATTGAGTCGGATTGCAAGATGGGTTTGGAAAATTCCAAATACCAGTCACAATATTCATTCCAAATAAATTCATATAACGTATTCGCCATTAAATCAAAGCGATAGCTTTTAATATGTTGATGGATTTGCTCCTCAACCGGTTGCAATAGGGAAATAATCCACCGATCTGTTATGGATAATTCCACCTCGGCATCAGTCAAACCGGTATCTTTGCCCTCGGTATTCATTAAAACATAGCGCGTCGCATTCCATAATTTATTACAAAAATTACGATAGCCCTCAATTCGCCCTAAATCAAAACGAATATCACGCCCCGTCGAAGCTAAAGCGGTAAAGGTAAAACGCAGGGCATCAGTACCAAAGGCGGGAATACCTTGGGGATAGTGCTTACGAGTCTCTTTTTCAATTTTGGGTGCCATTTCCGGTTGCATTAATCCGGAGATTCGTTTAGCTACTAAAGGTTCTAACTCAATACCGCTTATCAAATCCAGGGGATCGAGGACATTGCCCTTAGATTTGGACATCTTTTTTCCTTCCGCGTCCCGAATCAAACCATGAATATAGACTTCACGGAAAGGAACATCTCCCATAAATTTAAGCCCCATCATGATCATGCGGGCTACCCAAAAGAAAATAATGTCAAATCCAGTTACCAGAACACTGGTAGGATAAAAAGTTTTCAATCGTTCCGTTTGTGCCGGCCATCCTAACGTTGAAAAGGGCCATAATGCTGACGAAAACCACGTATCTAACACATCAGAATCAGGCTCTAAAAGCATATCGGCTGGCAGGTGATATTTTTCCCGCACCAGTTCTTCAGAGTAGCCAACATACACTTGCCCCTTTTCGTCATACCAGGCTGGAATAGGATGCCCCCACCAAATTTGCCGGCTAATACACCAATCCTGAATATTCCGCATCCATTCAAAATAGGTTTTTTTCCAGTTATCCGGCACAAATTGAATTTGCCCCTCCTCCACCGCTTTAATAGCTGGATCCGCCAAGGGCGCAATTTTCACAAACCATTGATCGGTCAAAAACGGCTCAATGATCGCATGACTTCGATCACCCCTGGGTATCATTAATTTATGAGGCTTCACATCGACTAATAATCCTGCTGCTTCTAAATCAGATACGATTTTTTTACGCGCCTCAAAACGGTCCATGCCTTGATAGGCAATCGGTGCATTTTCATTTAGCTTGGCATCAACAGTGAAAATATTGATGAGGGGTAAATCATGGCGCTGCCCCACTATATAATCATTAAAATCATGAGCCGGTGTAATCTTCACACACCCTGAGCCAAATTCAGGATCAACATATTCATCAGCAATCACCGGCAAAGTGCGTTCTGTGAGCGGTAATTTAACTTTTTTACCGATAAGTGCTTGATAACGTTCATCTTTTGGATGCACCGCAATGGCAGTATCACCAAGCATCGTTTCCGGGCGCGTGGTGGCAACAATAACGGCACCGTCACCTTCAACAAAAGGATAGCGTAAATGCCATAGAAACCCATTTTCTTCCTGAGATTGCACCTCTAAATCAGCCACCGCCGTATGTAAAACGGGATCCCAATTTACCAAGCGTTTACCACGATAAATCAAGCCCTCATCATACAATCGCACAAATACTTCACGCACCGCATGAGATAAACCTTCATCCATCGTAAAACGCTCATCGCTCCAATCTAAAGACGTACCCATCCTTCGCAATTGTCGCGTGATTTGTCCACCAGATTGTGCTTTCCATTCCCAGACTTTATCAATAAAGGCTTCACGTCCCAAATCATGTCGCGTTTTACCTTCTTGAGCCAATTGCCGTTCGACAACCATTTGCGTTGCGATCCCGGCATGATCGGTCCCTGCTTGCCATAGCGTTTTATCGCCCATCATTCTTGAATAGCGCGTCAAAAGGTCCATCAGCGTATCTTGAAAAGCATGCCCCATGTGCAATGTACCGGTCACATTAGGCGGTGGGATCATGATACAATACGCTTTTTCTGAAGTACCCATGGGCGCAAAATAATCTTGCTTTTCCCAAAAATCATACCAATGTTGTTCAATCGCGTGTGGATTATAAGTTTTTTCCATATTGAGTTAATGTTTAGGTTATGTGATGATAAAAAGCCACAAATTATAACGAATTTATTAAAAATTCCCAAATTTGCCATATATAGTTTGTCAGATAAGTAATTTCACATGATAAACCTGACAGTTTTTTGGAAGTTATTTACCTGAACGTCTATACATATGAAAATTGATCCATTTTATCATGAATGAATTTTTTGTTCCTTTAATTGCTTCACCTTTTGGCTCTCATAAGGGTATTGCAAGTGGACGCCCCTTTTTTCCAGAAGAATTAGGATTACTGATGCAAAAGCAGAAGATAGAATGCATCGAAATAACAATGGAAGGTATTATTGAGATTAAGAAACATCTGGATCGATTTGGATTCGATCCACAAAATGCAGCTATGATTCAAAGATTAGAATCTGTCTTAAAAGGTGAAATATCATCGACTCGTTATGACATCAATTTCTATACTCATGAACTTCGTGAATTTGAACATTACAAAGCACTTGGATATACCATTGGCGAACCCAATAATCCAGATGAAGCCTATCGACTCTGGAATAATACACACACACACAGCAACACTAGAAGAATTTGGCTTAACTGATGAAGCATTATATCACCCAAACACTTTATAAGAACGACTTAACGGAGAAAATAAATATGGTGAAAAATACTTTATCTCTGCAATCTGCTCACAAAATCTTAGAATATGTCCTACAAAATGACGGTCTTTTAACCTGGTATAATATTGTTAAGCACATAGATCGATTGCCTGTAGAAAAGATACCACCTTCCTATCACGTTCTCCAACAACTGGTTAATGAAGGTTATCTCCAACGAGATACGATCAATAATAAAAATGGCTCAAAATATATTGTAACAGAACTTGCCTTACAATTTCTAGGCAAGCCTGTCCAAAGCAGGGCAGTGGGATAAAGAATTAAACTAAAAAAAAGTGGGTATAAGAAATCCGATTTTTTCCAAAAATCGGATTTCTAAGTGAGTTAAGAATCTTTAGGGAATTGGTGGGTTTAGCTACCCACCCTACGAGAAACGATTTTGAAAAAGTGGGTATGAGAAATCCAATTTTTTCCAAAAATATGATTTCTAAATGAGTTAAGAATCTTTGGGGAATTGGTGGGTTTAGCTACCCACCCTACGAAAAACGATTTTGAAATGGTTATTTAAAAGGAGTAAAAATGGAAAATTTCCTGACCGGCTGCCACCAATTGATTTTCCAATCCCAATATCTCATCAAATAACTTGAGTATATATTTATTGGGAAAAGCTTGTTTACGGACCGATAACACATGCTTGATCGCCTCTTCAGGGCTTAATCCATGTTGACAAAGCACACCGCAAGCCACAGCAGTTGATCGTGAAATACCGGCATGGCAATGAACCAATAATTTATCGCTAGACACGAGCGACGTGGTAAATTCCAAAATATCCTGGATTTGCTCACTGGTTACCATTTTCATGTTTTCCGTATCAAAAGATAATTCATTCCAAATTTCACTAGGCGTTATATCATCAAAATGGTAACGCCGTAGTTTTCGACCATGGCTCGCGACGGGAATTTTTATAGACTCATAGCCCTCAATCCCAGGATCAAGTAAACTAATCGTATAAGTTGCCCACTTTCTTGATAAGCTGACAGCTTGATTTAAACTGGTAATCTTTAATTCAAACATAATATAAATGAAATGTAACTACTCAGCCTTAAATTGAATGAGGTAGGGTGGATAGGAACACAAACAGGAAATCCACCATTTTTCAACGATACGGTGTGTTGCAGTGAAACTCCTACCCACCCAACGTTTGCTTATTCTCGATCATCAAGTTTATAATCTGATAGCAATAACTACTTTAATCTGATAGCAATAACTACAAGGATTGTATATAAACAGGGATAAACCGTTTGAACTTGTGTGGTGGTATAATTTGACTTATCCTTGTTTATATACAATCCTTGTAGTTATTGTTTGAGATAGCGAAAAAACTTGATGATCGAGTTATTGCTAATTTGAACACATGTTCGGTTACGCTTCACTAACCATACTTAACCATAATATCGGATTTTAACATGAAAATCATTGACAAATTAAAAATCGAAAAAGAAGAAATATATAATTTATGGAATAAAACCCAAACTTTTTCTGTCAACTTTCTGAAAGTTTTTTTAGCTTCTATATTTTTGGTTTTAGTCATCCATACAAGCTTGGAAATTTTTAACTATGATTTGGTTATTAAGCCATTTGAAACGCCATCCCAGCTTGCTAGGGAAAGTGGCTACACTGGCGTTGTAGTAGCTCGTCAATTACAAGACAAGATGGATGAGATTCGGGAGGAAGTTCATAAAAGTTCATCCGGAGGAACGGTACAAGGATTTATGACTGCCCAATTTAGCGAATTACAAAAGCAACAAAAAATTGATATTCCTACTGTTGGACTATCTTTAAATACGATTGTTTATCAGTTTAGAAAAATGTTTGGCATGGAACAGCGTAGCATTACTGGAGATGTCGTGAAAAAAGATGAAAAATTTTATCTTATTCTTCGTATTACTGGCAAAACAGTCGTTAATCTTGGGCCTGACACGGATATAGATAAGCTTATTAATGAAGCAGCTAGAGAAGTTATAAAGAAACTTGAACCTTTGACTTTTGGTTTAAATTATTATTCCAATAATAAGCAAAAAGAGTTAAGCTCTCTGATAAATGAACTCAGACAAGTTGGACGTTTTCAAAGAACTAAATTGTCTCAGAAAGAAGAAGCAATTGCTTTAACCTTAGAAGGTTGTTTGTTAGCGATTCAAACAAAACCTAAACAGGCAATAGAAAAGTTTGTTGAAGCTGAAGAATTCAAATTATCTTCTGCCATCAAGAAAACCATTTTGCATATAAAAGGCAATGCTTTCAAAAGTCTTCAAGAATATGATAAAGCGATTTATTCGTATAAGAGAGCCTTAAAGTTTGATTCTAAACGTAGTGGTAACATTTATGTGCAATGGGCTATTGCCTTAATAGCAAAAGGAAAAGTCGAAAAAGCGGAACTTAAATTTGAAGAAGCAGCCAAAAAAGATTCTGATAATGCCTGGGTTTATACTGCATGGGGAGAACGGTTGCTTGCCATAAAATTGAAAAAATATACCGAAGCTTACGACAAATTTGCAAAAGCTCAAAAAATAAATCCAAACTATGCTCTTAATTACGCTATTTGGGGAGATACTCTACTCGCTGATAAAAATTATCATGAAGCAATTAAAAAATTTGAACGAGCAATAGAATTAGATTCTAACATACCTGCTTGGTTATATCTTAGATATGGACAGGCTTTATCTGAATTAGGCCAACATCAAAAAGCGGTTAAAAAATATGAACGAGCAATAAAATTAAATCCTAGAACTGCCTCAATGACATATTACCATTTAGGTAAAACTTTAATAGAATTAGAACAATATGAACAAGCTGTTGTTCAATTTCAAGATGCTATAAAATTTGGCAATTACCATGCTTGGAGTTATATCAAATTGGGATACGTTCTGTTGCTATTGCAAAAACCACAGGAAGCTTTAATTCAATGTAAAGCTGTTCTAAAACTATCAGATGCTAAGGATGATGATGCTAAGGCTGGTGCTTATGCGATTTGTGGATTGGCACAGCTTAAACTTAACCAACCTAAGAAAGCATTTGAAGATTGTGAGACTGCCCTGAGTTTGAACAAGAAAGAAGATTGGGCTAATTGGTGTTTGGGAGATATTTATATGTCGCGTAATGAACCAAAAAATGCGGTTAAGCAATATGAAGCGGCGGTAAACCTTAAACCAAAATATTCCCTGTATCGGTATAAATATGGGCAAGCCCTTGCTAAATCTGGACAAAGTGAAAAAGCCATTACTCAATATCAAAAGGTGATAGAAATTGATAAAGATAGTGAACTTGATAAACAAGCCCAAATTGAGATTGAGAAATTAAAAAATGGTAGTAGCCAATTGCTTCAATAACATATAAGTCCCGAAGCATAAATTTCCAAGTATTTTAATACTCGATGCTCAAGTGAACGTAGGGTGGGTAGCCAAACCCACCTTAATTAGCGTAGGGTGCGTCCCGATGTACCCATTCCATTAATTAAGTTAAGCTTTTGGGTGATGGCAACCACAAGGGTGTGCAGCCTACGAAAATGGAATGTGCGTAGGACGCACCCTACGCTTGCTAAGGCGCGACAAAAACGACAAATTAAATTTTCGTATTTTCTCGTAGGGTGGGTAGAGTGAAACGAAACCCACCAAACCACTAAGGAAAGCATTAATATGTTAGGTACATTTATATCACTTCTTGAAAGTGCCAATACGATTCATGATAGTTACAAGCGGGTTAGTGGCATTTTCAAAGCTGATAATAGCCAAAAAGAAACTCTGGAAAGAATTGCCAGTGGTATTGAACGTTTATCGGATACTATTTTATACGCGCCCAATATGGAGAGTGTGCGAGATAAAAGTCGAACTCATCAGCGTAAGATTGATAACCTGAGAGAGGTTAGGGAATCATTAGAACCGGTGCAAAAGGCGATTGGCAGTGAAATTCTGTCTTCTGCGGTCATTTTGACCCCGGATAAAATGCTAAAAGCGATGCAAGCCAGTCCTTGGGAAGTTTTAATTGATGTTCGTCCCGTCACATTATCTAAGCAGCCTAATAATCCTGATTTGGTGCCTGTCGTTTTTCAACATGATGGCAGTCAATATATTGGTTGGCAAATGCGGGGTACTTTGCCGATACTGTTTGATTGTGAATATGATGATAATTTGGTTGTGCCGAGCGCACCTTCGGGTGGAATCATTTCAGCGGTGAGTCGGTTATTTTCAGGTAAAGCAAAGACGGTTGAATCAAACTCAGGCAATATTTCCTCTAATCGCCTAAAAGACGGTAGCGAGGGACCAAAAATGGTGGTGATACCGGCAGGGCACTTTCGGATGGGAGATATTACTGGTAATTATGATAATGAGAGAAAACCTGTACATAAAGTTTCGGTAAATAGTTTTGCGATGGGGCGTTATCCCGTAACGGTGGGTGAATTTCGGCTGTTTGTAGAAGCCACTGGGTATAAGACGGAGGCGGAAACCGGTGATGGTGCTCGTGTATGGAAGGATGGAAAATGGCAAACCGTAAAAGATGCTAATTGGCATAATCCTTATTTTTCCCAAACCGATAATCATCCGGTCGTGTGTGTGAGTTGGAATGATGCCATAGCTTATACCGAGTGGTTAAGTAAACAAATGGGACAACCATATCGTTTACCGACTGAGGCAGAATGGGAGTATGCCGCTCGCGCTGGGACGGAAACTGATTATTGGTGGGGCAATGAGATTGGTAAAAATCGGGCTAATTGTCATAACAGTGGTAGTAAATGGAGTAGTAAATCAACTTCACCGGTAGGTTCTTTTAAACCAAATCCATTTGGACTATATGATACGGTAGGGAATGTATGGGAATGGTGTGCTGATAATTGGCATGAAAATTATGAAGGTGCACCTACTGATGGGAGTATCTGGAAGGGAGGTGATAAGAGTCGCCGAGTGCTGCGTGGCGGCTCGCGGGGCTTCAATCCCTTCAACTGCCGGTCCGCTAACCGCGTCAGGAGCACCTCGGATAACCGTAGCCAGGATATCGGGTTCCGTGTTGCCGTGGCTGCGTGGCTCTAGCACTTTGCGCTTTTGCGCTTTTTTCTTTGCGCCGATTTTTTGTATTTCCCATATAGATAGTGCGGTAATTAATTTTGCTTGTTTGTCATGGTAAACCGACATTTTGAGGTACACGTATATTTGTAACAGCCTAAATTAGGAGGGCGAACACGCAGGAGGGCGAACACGCAGGAGGGCGAACACGCAGGTTCGCCCCTACAGCCCATGAATACGTTGGATTTTGTAGGGGCAGACCTGCGTGTCTGCCCTTAACGCAAATGGCAGTGTACAGTTGTCGAATAGTTATTTCAGGCATGTTCCTTATTTAGAAACCCGTTTTTCAAAAAACGGGATTTATTTTAACTCATAGATTTTGTGGATTTTGGAGACGGCGTTGCTTTTGAAAGCATTTCCTCAAATCCGTCTATATTAGGACATCGGATGGCTTGCCTATGAAGTTGTTTCAAATTATCACGTATAGAAACTGTGCGAATATCCTGAATCATGTCATTGGGTACAATTCCAAATCGTTCTTCCAGGACATCAAGAAGCATTTCCCGGGCATCTTCGATTAAGCCCTTTTGATGCCCTATATCATGGAGCTGCCGACCGGCTACCGTGTCCATCAAATCAAAATTTAACATAGCAATCACCTCTTCATATTGTAATTGACGAAATCGGTTTAAGACAAATAATCCTAAAATATCCAAAGCCTCTTGGTGTTGTTGGCTTGGAAAGACTTGCACAACTTGACGACCCCATTCCTGACCTTTTTCAAGTACCAAAGCTTTATCGCTTTTCTTGGGGATGGTAAATGGAGCCAATACAATCAGCTTGGGATCCGTTGCTAATAGTTCGGCTTCGGTGTAATCTGTCAAGACAATTTCCTGAAACCAATTTTTCACCAAACAATCTTCGCTATCCATCACGGTTGAAAGTGGTAGGGCGGCAGTTTTACAGCCTGTATCCGTATAGACAATACCTGCTATAATTTTGCCATTATATTCTTGTTTAGCACAACTTTGAAAAACTGAAGCGGCTAGTCGATAGCGAATAAATGGATCATGGTAGCCTTGAAATTCAATGAATACCGGACCTTGTTTACTCTTTAACTTTGGAATCGCTTCGACATCTGGCTCAATGCGTTTCTCCTTGAGTGTGACAGCGCGAAAATGGTACTTTTCCGCTTGTCTTGAAGGGACACCGAGTAGTTTTAAGATACTACTACCGCTTACAGTCATCAGTTTTATGAAGGTTTCATCGGTGCCACGAGTTGTTTTTTTTGATTCTGCCATATAGTTTACCTACTTAAAAAAGATTCCACAAATTCGGGTATATCCAATTATAGCATTTCCCTTTTGAGATATGTAGCAAGCGTAGGGTGGGTAGCCAGGTAGTCAGGTAGGTCGGGTTAGATTTTTTTGCGCAGCAAAAAAACGTAACCCGACATTTACCTGCTTCATTGAAAAAAGTTAAGTTCCCGCGTTGAGTATACCTGAACTCAAAAAGTTATTTTTATTATTTTAAAGTCTGTTCAGTATGCCTTATCCGTTTGTTTCGATAATCCGTTGTACTCAAGTCGGAAAATGGGAATACACCTAATGACAACCGAAACGAAATTAACCCGTTTTTTTGCAAAAATTTCTTGAAGCCCTTTATGTTGTTGGCGCAAAAGAAAAATGCTATACTACTTTTTGGACTTTTTTTTAACGGTTGGTGGGCAAAAAAAAGACTTTGCCCACCCTACATAACTTTTTCAAGTACCAAAGCCTTTGCATCAAGGCAAGCTTGTGCCTTATTATTATATTGAATTTATGGATATTTTTGTGGAACAGAGCTACGTGTCTGCACTCGTTCGTGCTATTCCTTCAAGAACCCCGTTGCCTCAGCTTGGCAAAAAACTCCCGTCGGGAGACTTCTTGATGCCAATCACAACGTCGGTTTTGCTCCTCAATTACACGGTTGCGCGTTTTAATTACCTCATTCCAGGCATTAAAAGCTTCATCCTGCGTATTAAACTGTTCCATTGATTGAATGAGCGGCTGGATTAGATAATGACCTAATTTGGAGTGATAATTCAGATGGGCTTGCTCCCGCCCTCCTAAAATGTCTAGGGGCATTGCTGGACCAATCACGGTCAAAGTGGCAGTTGCTCGTTCTTCGGCTCGCCACCCTGAGGGAAGCTCTAATTTAGGAGCGCATTTCGGCAAAAAGACTCTGGCTAACGTCCAAGGTGTGAGTAGCAAAAAAATGGTCCAAATATCAGTATGACGAAAGGCGCGAATTTCAATGGGTAAATTATGATTAACCAAAAGTTCATCAAGAAAATAAGTCCGATAGAGTTCGGTAAAAACTTCCATAACCCGGTTGACGACTTCCTCATCATTATTAGTAGAACTCAATAATTGCCAATCAGACATTTTTAAATAACTCCTTTAATTTCAACAACTTAAAATAATTCTTTTAATTTTAATCCCAATTGTTGATATAAACGTAATTCACTATGTTGTTGTAAATCATTGGCAAACTTAGGTGCCCACTTAGTTAAATGATCTTGCCATAAGGTTTGAAAATTTTTCCAGGCTTCTTCTTCTAAATGAATTAGCTCATTCTCATCCGCGTTCGATTGAAGGGTTGTTATATCTGAAGGTGGAGTTGATTTCTGCTCTAATAAATAAGCCGCACATTCTAGCATAACTCCAAGATAATCAGATGGCACACCTTCAACGGATTCTAAGCCACTTTCCTGATATAAACGCTCAATGTCATCACAAGCCTGCCCATTCATCACTCCATGACGATAAACAGATTCAAAAGGTGGACAAACCGTTTTAGGATGCCCATTGACAAACAATTGGGTATGCTCACCTTGCCAATGTTCTAAGGACATTTCCTTTAATTCTTGTACAGAATCATATAACCAATGATGCTCTTGAGCAATTTCTTCTATAGCGGCTAAACTTTCTTCACCAGGCTTCGCAAGTAAACCGGCAAGAAGACGGAGTTGTTGTGGTGTGATTTTGTTAGATGACATGTTGATAGATTTCTTCTAATTTTAGCGAAAGAAATAAAAGGGCAGAAATCCGATTTTTTCTAAAAATCGGATTTCTTAAACGGGTTAAAATATCTGACGTAGGGGCGAACCCGTGTGTTCGCCCTTTCGCCCGCAAAAAATCACTCGTTCAATAGCCTAAGTTATAATTAGACTGGCTGTTAATACTATTCACAGCAGGATAGGGACGCTCATAAGCACCCGCATACATAAAGTAATGGCGTAATAAATAACCACCAGAAAGAACCAATATGGCAGCTAACACAACGGGCGTTGTGTTACTCCAACCTTTAGTCACCCCTCGAAATTCAATCAAGAAGGGTACAATGAGACCAAAGCCAATAAATCCAACAATCCAACCCATGTCATTCCACAAAATGTCAGCGGTATGGCGTGCCGATTCAAGCCCATAAGTCGTGAAGTGGAAGAACACGAAAATAATTAACAATTCAATGCTGATCAGAATCACATCAGAGCGCTCATAAAGCACTTTTAGATCATGATCCTCTTCTCGTTTAATCGCCAGATGAAGCACCAATAATAGAAAAGCCATCGCCGTGGAAAATGCTGAAATAATAAACAGCAATGGGACCCCCGGATTATGCCATAAAGCAACGGCAGGGAACGATTGCAGTAGCAAACCGGTATAAAGAACTGTACCAACACCATTAATAATGGCTAACCAACCAACCACTTTATGGAAACTCAGGGACAGTTTACCTAGCCAGCCAAACAAGCCAAGAATAGTCCCCACCAACGGCATATCACGCCAAAACGGCGTTTCCAGCATATAAGGCAAAGTATAAATCATACTGAAGACCATCATCCAGACGATGAATTGGGTACCCCACATGATCCATGCATCCGGTTTGGTCAACAATCCAAACGGATTGAGCACATGAATAACCGCCGAATGGTCAAGCAGATGGACAAATAAAAACAGTGATCCAACTGACAACATGACAAATGCCGAGATATTTCCCCATAAAACCAATTCTTTATGGGTTTTAATATACATATTGGTCAAACAACTGACCACAACGGCTGCAGCGCCTAAACCACCTAAAAAAAGATAGATGGCAATCCACCAAATCCACACATTTTGTGTTGAATAGAACATGCCTTCCATTACCTTGCCCTCTCTATTTCGCTGATATAGTAAACATTCGGTCTCGTACCCAGATGCGCCATCAACGGTTTAGCCACACCTGTATTGACCAGTTTAGCCACTTTATCATCAGGATCATTCAGATCACCAAATAGCCGGGCTGAACCAACACAGGTTTCTACACAAGCTGGTTTGAGTCCCTTCATCACCCGATGGGCACAGAAAGAACATTTATCCACACTAGGACGAGTACGATGGTGCAGTGTACCATAAAATCTCTTACCCTGTCCCACATCTTTATAATTCACATCGAAGCGGGCATCATAAGGACAAGCCATGGCACAGGCACGACAGCCCATACAAAGTTCATCATCCACTAACACAATACCATTATCCAATTTGTGTGTCGCACCTGTTGGACAAACACTCATACAGGGCGGATTATCACAATGGTTACAAAGGCGTGGGAAAAAACGTCGCCGTACTTGATGATCACTGCCTGAATCGATTTCTAAGTCGTGAACATAAGTACGCCAGCTATTTTTCCACACAGGCGTTTGATTTTCCATCGCGCAAGCCGCCATACAAGCATTACAGCCGACGCACGTATTGAGGTCAATGACCATAGCATAATGTTTATTAGCCATAATCGATTTTCTCCTTTTTTTATCTCATCAAGCCTTAGCGACGCGAAGGGTGAATTCTTCAGAACGGAACCCGGCGACTACCGGCTCAACATTATGAGGAATGAGCTTGTTAGTTGCCGTTCCCCCCATTGCATAACTGAGAGTCAACTGCGGGTTTTCCACGCCAAAGGAGGAGTGGAGGAATAAGGTATCTGAACGCACTTTGCGCGTAATGTAGGCATGACCTTCGGCTTCTTGACCCGATAGGGTATTTGTCAATTTGATCTTATCGCCGCTTTTAATACCCAATTGGTTTGCTCTATCAGGATGAATCCATACACCGACGTAAATGTCTTTCTTGAGCGTGTTAATAGCTGCCAATACAGGATTGTTGCTATTAGTCGAGCCATAAGAGACCGTGGGGACTTTGCCATAAGCAAAGTAAAATTCATCATTATCTAAAGCGTCAGCCATGGTCTTGCCTTGACGACATTCGGCTGGAAACCATGTGGCTAATACACTAAAATGAGGCGAAGTGTAGCCTTGAGAGCGTAGCATGTCAAATAAGCTACTGAAGTACTCAATTCGTCCCGAAGCAGTATTAGTCGGCAACTTGCGGGGTATGGCGTGTTCTTCTAAGATGTCATGCCAATCTTTTTCATGGTAAACACCCTTTTCTCGCAATGTCTTATCCAACTCTTCCGGTGTGGTATGCAGCTTTTTCGCGGTGACTTCCAAACCGACATCACGACAAGCTTGAGTAAATGGATTTTTATGTCCTTCCGCGCTGTACTTTTGCCAGAGTTCTTTAGTGGGGGCAGCGGGTAGTCCGGTCAAATGTTCCATGGTACCCGTCAAACTATCGAAGGCCCCTTCTTTACCACT
>Ga0233403_10000655_pt1 | contig 16425 bp, 11 predicted proteins | sample Na_oxic_1_MG_FD_179866 | JGI IMG/M metagenome (GOLD analysis project Ga0233403, IMG submission 179866) | Seawater microbial communities from Saanich Inlet, British Columbia, Canada - Na_oxic_1_MG | ecosystem: Environmental > Aquatic > Marine > Inlet | place: Canada: British Columbia | collected...
CTGTTAAGGGCAACCTTCTGTCTTGCCCCTACAATATCAATTGCTCTTGTAGAGGCAATTCGTCGGGTTGCCATAACAAAAATGGTTAATGGTTAATGCGAAACTCTGCCGAATGAGAGTCCTTAAACTCGTAAGGGTGTCGCGACAGTTGCATGGGGCATCCGCCCCATGCTTGTGTCTAACAATAAAAGGTTTTCTCTCCCCTTATAACAACATTATTTTTTCTCATCCAATTCTGCCATGCGTTCGAGAAAATCTTCCAATTGTTCTGTGGTGAGTTTGCCTTCTTGTCGCATACTTTGTAATACCCGATTTTCTTGTGCCATTCTGTTGGCGTTTCCTTCTCTGAAGGCACACTGGATGTCTTTTTGTCGGAAATTCAATTGTTCTCTCATAAGCATCAGTAAAGTCGATTTGTTGAACACCTCTTTACTATAGGATTTTCCCCATAAGTATTCAACGGTGTTTCGCAAACTTTCCATTTGTTCGTCTGTGAGGGCATCAATCATTTGCTTGAGTTCCACTTCATGCTCGTCAATTTGCTTTTGAACTGAAGGCATTAGCCCGGTTGTTTTGCTTGTCGATGCGTCGTTAATGCTTCGCAACTCGGATTCGACAACAAACGGGAGCAGAAAGGGCAGGTTTCGATTGATGATCGTTTCAATATTCATCAGACTCAGATGATAGGCTTTGTATTTCAATTCACCTGAGTATCTGGGATCCGATGTCGGCAGTTTGACTTGCCTTTCTTCAATCATCTCCTTGTCTTCTGGGGAACCTCTGATATAGAAGACGTTGCAAAGAATCATTTTCCCTTGGTAGTCTTCGTCCATTTCCATCAGATGTCGATATTCCAGTTTTCTCTGATCCATCTTTTCATCTGATTTGTATTCGCTTTCAAATTCTATGTGAATGATGACTTCATTGCCCTTTTTGTCTTTAGCCTCAAAAATGACATCGGCAATCCGTTTGATGGCAATGAACTCTCTTCCAATCAAGGCCTGTGTTTTTTCTGCTTCAACTTCGTATTCCTCCAATATGAATTGGAGCAGTTGTGGAAACTCCTGTGATAACACTTTTGCGATGGCATCGAAACTTCTGATTTCTTTGCCTTCTTTTTTTTCGAGTTGTTTAAGCGATTCAGGCATATCAACGGTGCCTGTTTCTTGTTTGGCTTGTATGACTATATCTTGTAGCACTTTTCCAAACGGTTTTTTATTCTCAAGCAATCGTCTTTTGACGATGCCTTGCTCGTTTTCAGATAGTTTTGAGTTTCTGAGCAATTTGATTAAATCTATGACGACTGGTTGTTTGATTAAATGCCCTTGCGAGGGGGGTGTTTTTTTCATCATATCCAAAAAAATAAATTATCCGTTTTGCGTGAAACAGTCTTTCTTGTAGGGTGGGTAACGGGTTTTTGTTGCCCACCATTCCATTATTTATATAATAGTGGCGGTGATTGTAGTGTTATATTTAGAAAAATGTAAGGCTTAAGAAAACGTCGTATTGTTTTTCGATTTGCCCTTATGTGTTTGCCCTGTGTGTTTGCCCTACGTGTTTGCCCTTGTGTGTGAAATAAATTATTGAACTGAAAATCTATATCTAGTGCTTAAACAAAAACGCTTTGCCTCATTTTCAAATGTTCAACACACAGCAATACAGAACCTTCAATTTAGTAAAATATCGGTAAAAATCCTCTGTGAAACTCTGTGGAACGAAGTGTTCTCTGTGTTGAAAAAATTTAAGAGCCGTTACGGTGACACTTGGAACTGATGCACAAATCGCACTTGATTTAGCCACCCATTTCACCAAAGTGTTATAGGCTAAATAGGCACATTTAACACTTTTGTCTATTGTGATCATTTGCAGGAGTGATTATTATACGTCTTTCTCAAAATTTGCCCGTACACTTCAACGAAATTTAATTGATAATTGATAATTGATAATTGACGTTAAGTATTGAAAAAGGAGGATTGACCATGAAATTGTTTACATTTAAATGGCGAAAGCCATTCTTCACTAGCCTTATCGTCTTTTTAGGCTTTCCGATCACGGGGTTTGCCGAATTAGATCGTTCGCAAACCGAGATCACTGTCGATGTGCCTAAGATATTGATAACGCCCAATTTATATGACTTTGGCACGCTCACTGTCGGCCAGACTAGAGCATTACAGGTGACTATCAGAAATCGCGGGGATGGCACGTTACAACTCGACAACATCAACTCTTCCAGTGAGGCGTATGTGCTGAGTGAGCATTGCACTAATCAGTCGCTGGCACCTAACAAGTTGTGTCGTTTGAATGTCACGTTTCAACCGCAATCCGATGGGATTCAAAACGCGACGTTGTCTATCCAGTCTAATGATCCAGCAAAGCCGGTTATCACGATGTCGTTGAAAGGTAAAGGGATTTTGCTTATCCCAAAAATTGTTGTCAGTTCGATGGCCGATTATCAATTTGGGGCGATTGATGTGAATCGTACTCAAGATTTATGGATTCGCATTGCGAATACGGGTAATGGGCCGCTGCAAATCGGTGAGATTCTGCCTTCAACTGATGACTTTTTCCTGAAAAGCCCGAGTTGCGCTGATCAAACCGTTGCGCCGGATAAGGAGTGCAAAATGAGAGTCACTTTTAAACCGCAGTCAGATGGTATCAGAAACGCAACGCTGTCTATCGCTTCTAATGATCCTGATACACCACTGTTAAAAGTGTCGTTGAAGGGTGAGGGGATTCCGCTAACGCATAAAATCTCTGTCTTATCAAAGACTTTGGATTTTGGCCTTCAGCCAATTGACAGCACGACGACTGAAGATTTTCGCATTACCAGTAAGGGTACGGGTAATTTGCAATTAGGGCATATTCAAGTGTCTAGCACAGATTTTAGGCTTGATACGACGAGTTGTGCTAACAAAACGATGCTATCGGGTAGAGATTGCTTTGTGCCGATCACGTTTCGCCCTCAATCGGGTGGCGCGAAAAACGCGATTTTGTCTATACCGTCTGATGATCCAGAAATGCCGGTGTTAAAAGTCTCGTTGACGGGTGAGGGTATTGTGTTGATTCCCAATATTGCGGTTAATTCAACCGATTACGATTTTGGCGATCTCAATGTGGGTAATACTAAAAGCCTCTACCTTGAGATTGAAAATCGGGGCGACGGTGATTTGAAAATCGGGCAACTCAAATTGGCCAATCAGGCGGCCTTCAGTCTTTCTCATGACAATTGTACAAATAGTAGTTTAGCGGCTTCCCAGGCTTGTACCGTATTAATGATCTTCCAACCCAAATCGGGTGGAACTAAAACGGCTAGTTTTTCGATACCCTCTAATGATCCGGATCAGGCGAGTGTGATAGTTTCATTGAAAGGCAAGGCTTTTGCTGCGCCGAAAATGGTTGTCAACCAAACCGCTTTTCAGTTTGGCATCGTGAAGGTGGGTAGCACTTCGGCAGCCAGTACGTTCATTATCCAAAATACGGGTAATGATGATTTACAGATCGGTGCAATCACGATTTTAGGTGAATATGATTTGATGCAGTCTTGCGCGAATAAAACGCTATCGCCGCAAGGCCAGTGTACTCTCATTGTTGCCTTTAAGCCTAAATCAGAAGGGGTACTGCCTGGCAGTTTGTCTATTGCGTCTAATGATCCTGATATACCCAATTTGCGCGTATCGCTTGAAGGCGAAGGCCGTGAGTTGATGTCGCCGGCCATTGAGATCACGCCAACGGCGATTCAGTTTGAAGATATCCAGTATGGTAAAACCTCTGCTGCTCAAACGATTTCTATCAAGAATGTTGGCAAAGGCCCCTTATCTATTAAAGGCTTGGGTTTCACGGAAGGACATCGTTATGATTTCAGGCTTCAAGAAGACAGTTGTGCTTACCAAACCCTCGCGCCTTCAACTAGCTGTACCGTACAACTGCAATTCCAACCAACCGCTATCGGTTCCAGAACAGTCAAGTTCTATCTCCTTTCTGATGATCCCGATATGCCAACGGTTTCGATTTCATTAGCCGGTAACGGCAATATGCCAGACGGCCTCGCTTGCCCAACAACGCCAACTATTGAATCGGTTCAAAGTGGCCCGTGGAATAGCCCCAGTACTTGGGATCAAAATCGCCTGCCTAACGCGGATGATATCGTCGGGATTCACCCAAACCATACCCTGTTGGCACAAGCGCCTTTTTATCAAGAAACTTGGCATAATCGCATACAAATCAAAGGTTTATGTCATCATGGCGTGATACGACATGGCTATCAAACTTGGTGGTATCGCAGGGCCGGTTCGCGCTATCGAGACGGTTACGGTTATTTATCTCTCGAAGCCAGCGCCTTTATTTATAATTATGGTCAGATTCTCGGTAACGCAGGTTACAGCGGTTATTATTATGGTGGACAAGGTGGCAGCGTTTATTTGTCTACTCAAGGCCCGTTTTACAATGCACCAGAAGCTACGATTCGCGGTGGAGAGGGGCATCGCAATCAGGAGTATGCCGGTGACGGCGGCCATGTTGAAATCTACGGCCACCACACCACCAATTTGGGTACGCTTTGCGCGGGTAACGGTAGCCCAAATGGACAGGGTGGCAACCTCATGATAACGGGGAATCAAGGTGATCCGGGTATACTCCGAAATGAAGGCCTGTTATGCGGTGGCGAAGGCCAAAAAGGCAGTGTTGTTTCGATTCAATCGCGCCCCTTGGTGATGCTCAATGGGGGCACTTTACGCACCAGTAAACAGGGTAAAATTTGGATTGGAGCCGATATCATCCTAGCCGACGAAGCTACCCGGATAACCGGTGGCCAAATAACCCTTTCAGGCAGTGATAACGCCGTACTTGATTTGAGCCGCTTCGCGGCCAACGCGATTTCTGCAAGCAACCAAATCACTTTAGCCGTAGGCAATCGTGGCGTGATTGATTTCAAAAGCAGCGGCAATCCGGCGCTAAAAGCGCCTGAAATCAAGCTGCATACTGATCGCGTTTTGCTACCCGATGGCAAAAGCCTGACTGATAGGATAGATACAGCTCATCTGATTATGGGCGTTGCCAAAACGCTTCGCAAAGTTTCCCTTAATACACCTGCCGCTTTCGCGGCAGAACCGGGTGAAACCCTACCCATTCCTTTAACCATCGCCAATCATGGCCCAAAACGGGAGACTTATCAATTCAGTGTCACTGACACGGCCGGCTGGGTGTTAGGCACTTTACCGTCAACCTTACGGCTTGATGGCCTACAAACCCGAAGATTGCTGTTCAAAGTCACACTCCCTGCGACATCGGCTGAAAATACCATTACAATTAATGTGTTTTCACAAGATGATTCAGAAATCAGGAACACTGTGACGGTGCGCGTCGCGGCTACCACTGAACAGATTGAAGAAGACGGCCGTCAACATCAGGAAAATGACACCCCATTCGATGGGCACTATACGGATGAAACAGGGCATGAGGGCAATACGGATAGTCACGACACGACAGGTGAGGCTGATAACCAGGCGACAGGGGATATCTACCTCGTTTCTGGCAACATCCGCGACAAATTCAACAACCCATTACCCGGTGTCACTGTTCAAGTCGGCGAACAAACCACACTCACCAATGAACAAGGTGATTGGCAAATCGGGCCTCTTGCAGAAGGCGATTATACGGCCACGGCCAGTCAAACGGGATATCGTTTTCAAACGCAAAACGTCGCAGTGGGTAATCAGCAAAATGGCACTGTCACTTTTAAACCCACTTCTCTGCTGAATATCAAAGTGGTTAGCCAACCCAGTCATCCTGAACAAGGCGAAAACATCACTTACACGATAACCGTCAGCAATCAAGGGCTTGAAACCGCAACGAACCTCATTTTGACAGAAGTTTTGCCTGAAAACACCAACCTCGTTTCTATAGAAACGGTAAACGGCCACTGCGATAGCAATACCCTAACTTGCACTTTAGGCGATTTAGCGGCTGACGAGCAGACGACTATTGAGATTGTGGTGAGCAATCAAGAAGCTGAAAAGCTGAGCAACACGGTTCAAATCACGGCTAATGACTACCCGGCCGATATCAAAACCACTTGGACAGAGATTACGCCTTATTTATCAGTCGTCGTGCGCGATGTGGCTGATCCGATAGCCTTGAAAGATAGAGTACAGCGGATTAACGGTATCAACGGATTATTGATTTTAAAATACACGATAGAAACCACCCTGAACGATAAAGCGCCGTCAAGCGCGACAGAAGTTGAATTGGAAATCACGTTACCTAATGGCGTAGAACTGCAAGCCATTAATACAGATTATGGCAATTGCGATCTCAGCCAACGGCCGATTCTGATTTGTTCACTCAGCGATTTAGGCGATATCGACAACATCCGCCAGATTCCCGTTCATATCGAAGTACGATTGAAAGATGCCGGCCTCTTGCTACTGACTTTAGGGGCCCAAATCACGTCAAAAGACTATCCCGTACACACTGATAGAGAACGTACAGAGATATCCATAGGCGATATTGAAGTTGATTTCGCCTTGCTGCTGGATGTCACCGCGAGTATGCAAACAGAAATTGCTGAACTCCTAGAAGCCGTGAAACGCTCAGAAGAGTGGGCTAATGGGGAATTGGTTTTAATCACGTTTAGAGATGAAGTGACAGTCAAGGCATTGACTCAAGATATCAACGTTTTACAAACGGCACTTGAACAATTGGAAGCCAAAGGCGGTGGCAGTTGCCCCGAAGCCTCAATCGAAGCTTTACAAGTTGCCATTCCCCATGTTAAAGCCGGCGGCACCATTTTCTTAATCACAGATGCCTCACCGTATCCCGATGCCAACATCGAAAGCGTGATTGAACAACTACTCAGTAAGGGGATTCGATTACATGCCCAGATCACAGGTGATTGTTCAATAGAAAGTAGTTGGAATTAATGGCTAATGATTAATTAATGCTGATCCTGTCGGCATTGAACTCTAGAGACGCGAGGTATCGCGTCTCTACATCGCGTGTCTACATTTTCACCGATCATTGAACTTTGATTGTCATTGTTTTGACGATTGATATCAATATAAACGCTAAAGACGCTAAAGAGGCTAAAGAGGCTTTCTCTCAATCAAAATAATTGAAATCTTTGCGTCTCTTGCGTCGGCACATAGCTTGGATAGGAATAAACGGTACGACAACCTATCCGCTTGCAGTAAAATTTCTGTTGTGGATACCGCTTTCTGCCAAGCATGACAGCTTTTAATACGGTATCTTCAATAAAATAGTCAGCCGATTTAATTTCAATCGCTATAATTTTGCCTTTCAATTTGTCTATTGCTAATTGAGGCAAAATTTGCGTCTTATAAATCTGTTCACCTTTGTCATGAAGTTCAGACATTTTTATAGTCACCTTTCAGGGCAAGCGTTTTAAGAACCGTGCTCATACGAATAAACAAAGTCAACGGTTGGTTATGGATTTCAGCAAAACCATATTTTTCGTAAAATCTTTTCGCTTGCTCATGTTTTGCATCAACTACGATACCGAATAAGCCGATTTCTTGAGAGGTTCGAGCGCAACGGCGCAATGCGTTCATTAAGAGTTTTTGACCTAAATGTTGTCCCTGTACATTTTTATCTATGGCTAATTGAGCCAACTGTTATACTGCACACGGGCATAAATTAAACTTATGTAGGGTGGGTAACGTGTGTTTGTTGCCCACCATTCTCATTAAACTCAAGTTTAGTTTGTTACCGCGTTTAGTATAGCGTATAAAAACCCAAAATGGTTTGGGGATTGGCAACAGATACCATCACAAAAGTTCTGCTAATATCTTGGGCAGCATTTTGACTGGCAAATTTTTGTAGATATTCGTTTAATGCGGGTTCTCTACAGTCAAACTCTGCACGATTATGATGTTTTTTGTCAAGCGGCGTAATTATCCATTCAAGACTCATTGCTCCTCCAGATACTCACTCATTGCGGCTTTAAGGAAATCATTGGGTTCATCAGAGCTTTCCAATAAAGCAAAAAAACGTTCACGTTCCACATTGGATAAAGTTATCGTTTCATGTTCTTGCAAGACACGTTTAGCTTGTTCAAAAGCGGCTTCAAGCAAAAAAGTCGTGATGGGTTGCTGATATAATGCCGCCGCATGAGCCAATGTATTTTTTATCTCATGGGTTGTTCTTATATTAATAGTTGCTTCTGCAACACTTGTTTGGGCATTGACGTTCATTAAATAATATCCTTTTTTAAATAGACGTTCATTGAACTTTGATTGTCATTGTCTTGACGATTGATATCAATATAAACGCGCTTTGACGCTAAAGACGCTAAAGACGCTAAAGATGCTTTCTCTCAATCAAAATAATTGAAATCTTTGCGCCTCTTGCGCCTCTTGCGCCTCTTGCGTCTCTTGCGTTATAAATAAGATTGACATAAAACCATTGTACTCAATTAATTACCGCTAACCATAAGTACAACTGATCTGGGGAGTGAACGGATTGATGCGATGGCATATTGATACTAAGATGACACAAAAAAGTTAAGTGGAAAGACTTGTGCAATTATTCTCGATAACGAGGAATTACCCCCCCACAGAAAGAAGTTCAATCCCCGGAGCCAAAGTACTCAATTAATTAAACAAACCACCACCAATCATAAGTACAGCTAATTACGGGGATAAGCGAATTTAACCCTGTAAAAAGAGGAACTTTAATTCGTTTAGCAACAAAATCCGTTGTACTCATACTCAGCTTAATGCGCTGTACTCAATTAAATAAGCCTGTTATATCTTCAGGCATTGCTAAACGATGCAACCACTCAATTTGGTCAAAATCAGTATCAAAACTGGCAATGGCAGGAATGGAACGTTCCCGACACGCTAAAGCAATCAACGCATCATTGAAATTGAGTGCGCCCCCTGAAGATTGCATCAGTTTAATGGTTTCTGGATATAAACGAGGGACATCTGGTAATATCCAAGTGATACTATCAGGAGAAACATAAGTATTGAGCTGATTGAATAAATTTTCTATCTCAAATGAGGGACGTTTTTTTTCATGCAAGCGGCGTATAGCAGCACTTGTTGCTTCAGCCGCGACACAATCAAAAAAAACGCTCAAATGACGGCTTGTTTTAATGGCGTTCCATAGTGTTATAGATCGTGAATGCCAATTGTCATCAGGATATATCAAGCCCACTAATAACGAGGAATCAATGGCAATTTCTTTTTGCATTTTATTAAACCTCATCAAGCAGTGCTTCAGTATCTGCTAGAGCATCCCCTTTTATACCGGGCATGATACCAATCAAACCATCTAGGGATGACAGGGGCACCGATACAGTCGGATAGCGATAAGCCTGCGGTTCAAAAACGTCACGAGGGTTAGCTACTTTTTGACAGGTCAACGCTTCATCAATAGGCAGTGTTGAACTGTTCACTTCTTTACGGAGAAAAACTTCCAATCCCCCAATAAACAAAGCTTTTAAACTTTGCTGAGAAATGCCTCGTTTATGGATTTGATGGGATAAATTGTCGGGGAGTTCAATCATTAAAGTTGTCATGACAGTAGTTCCTTTGTTTTTAATAACTACATTTTAGGAATTTAGCATAAATCATTACTTCATAACCCACAAAATCACGTTTAAGTTTTTTGGGCAAACATTCATCAAGCATTGTAATTGATTCCTTTGTGTTGTTCAATAAATAACAGTCTATAAGTACAACTGATCTGGGGAGTGAACGGATTGATGCGATGGCATATTGATACTTAAATGACACGAAACAGTTCAGTGGAAAGACTTGTGCAATTATTCTCTATAACAAAAAATTACCCCCACATCAATCCGTTCACTCCCCTGATCCGCTGTACTCAATTAAACAAGAAGATGACAACAAGCTGTGTTTAAGTCATACTACCACTCAGCAGAAAATGCTGTCTGCTTATCAATCATTATTCACTTTCATTAATCTACTAAGGAGATACTAACTCTGATGGCAAACCAAGCATCTGAACAGGTTGACAAATTGGAAAGCTTTTTTGAAGAAACCATCCAAAAAATGGATCGGCAGTTTACGTCACATGATTTTTTTCTCAAGTTGCTTCATGGGCACCAAAATGAGTATGTGGCAGCATTAGCAGCTCATCAGGATAAGGGTACCCCTTTCAAGGATTTGCATTGGGCACTTTTTCAACGACTCGAAAAATTGGACAAGATCAAGAAACAACAAGACGACTATCCAAGCCAAGATATTTTTGGTATTGCGTCAACGACAACATTGTGGCGCAAGGTTTAATGGTTAATTGTTAATGGTTAATGGTTAATGGTTAATGGTTAATTGTTAATGTTTGATGGAATGGGCAACCACAAGGGATTGCCCCTACATCACGCCCGTAGGGGCGAACCTGCGTGTTCGCCCTTTTCTGAACTCTTATTTATATATAGCCTTTTTCTTCCCCACACTCCCCATCCCCCACTCCCCCATCCAAAATTTAACACATCTGTTAAATGCCAAAAATCCAAATGCAACACTTTGATACTAGCAATGTACTTTTACCTTGATTATGATTCGCAACTTTCAATTGACAGTGTTGCGAGATGATTGTTCAGTGTTCATTTAACGCATGTATTCAACGCTCTAATTCAACCACAATTGCCTCTATAACATATCAAGTACCCCTAAAAAAAATAGTACTCGAAATGTTCATTGACTCAAGTTAATATTTGCAACCTTCAATTAACAGGCTTTCTTAAATTAAAAATCCGTTTATTCCGTCAAACGAAGTAACGAAGCGAAGCGAGTTTATCCGTTGTACTTGTTCATTGTTCATTGTTAAACGGCGGCCATGAAAACACGACACCCTCAACCCACTGTTTTTATTACAGATCAGTGCGAAATGACCCATACAACGATTAAAGACAGTATGAAATGGGCCACACAAAGAGTGGTTTCTTACTACACGGCCGAAGCCTTTTTAAAACATTACCACCCCAATCAACCAGGTTGTTTACTACTTGAGCTGCATTTACCCGATATGACTGGCCTTGAACTCCATCAGCATCTGTTAGCTAAACAGATTGATCTACCCGTCATTATCTTAGCTTCAAATGCCGATATCTCCACCGCAGTTAAGGCTTTGAAAGCGAAAGTATTTGATTTTGTTGAAAAACCGTTTAATAACGATAACTTGAAAAGGCGTATCCAAGAAGCCCTCCAATTTGACACACGTTCCCGTTGTCAAGCGGCCCATAAGCAAATGCTTTTAGCCCGTTTAGAGACACTCACGGCGCGACAACATGCCGTTATGACTGAAATACTACAGGGCAAATCCAACAAAAAAATAGCCCAAAAACTAGGGATATGTCACCGAACAGTTGAAGATCATCGCATTCGCCTCATGAAAAAAATGGGCGCAAAACATTTGGTTGAACTGGTTCATATCGCTTTATTTTGTGGATTGGTGCCTGAACCCTGCAAATTAATTTGTGAACATTGCGAATTAGAGAATAGCCAATAGCCATTAATAATAGTGAGTACCCGTATTTATACGGATATGGATTGCTATTTGTTTACCCCATTATTTCAAAAGGACTACAACGGTTTAGCACAGCGGATTAGTACAACGGATTTACGGAATAAACGGATTTTTTTATCTAAATTACATTTCATGAGGAGAGAACCGTTCAACAACTGATAACAGGCTAACACCCTAACTGATAAGCGATACGATCACTCCCAGCGAACGTATCTGTTTAACGCAACGACACATATCATGGAGGCACGCTTCGCGTGTAATCAATTATTATGAATACTCGAAAATTCAAACACATCTTTAATAGGCTTACGCTGCTGAGTGTCGTGAGCTTATTTTTATTAAGCACTCAGGTAGGAGCCTATTCGGTAAGTGGCTGTTTTGTTGATATCAATGGCCAGGCAATAGCTGGCTTGACGGTGACTGCGACTGGCGATTCTGCCAGCACGGGTGCTGATGGCTGTTTTGAAATGACTCAGGTGGCAGCAGGTGCCACAAGTCTCACGATGTCTGCCAGTGGCTACAAATCGCGCACGCTCTCTTTTTCAAAAGTCAGCGCGAACAATAAAACGGCCAGTGTCGGTAGCAGAATCTATGCTATCGCGGCGACAAATGGCTACAAAGTCAAATTCGATGTCGTTGAGTATGCGACGGGTACACACCTGAATGATGTTCAATTCACGATCAACAAGGGAACGGTTCATGTCGATTCTAACGATTATGTTCTCAGCGTTTCTGAACCGGGCAGTTATGTGCTCACGGCGACTAAACCTAATTACGATAGCGTGTCTATCAGTTTCTCAGTCAGTGATAGCAGCCCTGTTGCCAGTCGAAGCACAGTTAAACTGTCGCGTGGTGGCTACAAAGTCACGGGTACGGTGTTAAACGGTGATCGACAACCCGTGTCTGGCGCACAAATCAGTTTGAGTACGGGCGCGACAACCACAAGCGCGGCTAATGGCACGTTTGAAATCGGTGGCATGATGACACCCACCTCGTTTACCGTCACCGTCACAAAAACGGGTTATACCTCAGCAACCCATAATGGTTCTGTGAATAACAGTCGCCCCATTCGCAATGCGGGTGATTTGATCATTAGAGAGGGTGGTTATAAAGTCGTAGGGCGTGTCGTGAATGCTGATAAACAACCGGTGGCCGGCGCACAAGTCAGTCTGAGTACAGGCGGTTCAACCACAAGTGCCGCTGATGGCAGGTTTGAAATCGGTGGCATGATGGCACCCACCTCTTTTACCCTCACGGCCAGCAAAAGTGGCTATACCTCAGTAACCCAGAACAGTTCTGTGAATAACAGTTATCCTGTCCGCAATCTGAGTGATTTGAGCATCAAAGCTGGGGGATATCGAGCCATAGGGCGTATTTTGGATATTGATAAAAATCCTCTGGCCGGTGTCACTATCAGTCTCAATGTTGGCAACGCCGCGACAACAGGTGCCGATGGCAGGTTTACAGTCAGTGGCATGATGGAACCGACATCGTTTACCCTCACGGCCTCCAAAAGCGGTTATCAAGATATCAGCCGTAATGGTTCAGTCAGTCAACGTTATCCAGAACGCAATTTGGGTGATATTTATCTGATCTCCGCCGAAGGCGGTTATCGCGTGATGGGATGCGTGAAAGATGCGGGCGGAAATGACATGGCTGATGTGGTACAAATCACGGTAGGTAATAAAACCGCTTACACCGACAACACCGGCTGTTATGAGATTCGCTTAGATAATCCAGGCAGTTACACCTTAAAAATCGAGGTTGCTCAGGATATCCAAATCCCCAATCCGCGTAATCCTAGCCAAAAGTTGAGCGTGCCGAAAGAGAGTTTCCATACCATCACGAAATCAATCCGGCTCTCTGAAACCGCACCAACTGTTAACGCCTCAACCCAGATTTTTAGTCCCAATCTTCGATTGAGCTTACAGGCCAGTGCTAACGTTGTCGTCGAAAATGGTGATTTGGTGTATACCGTTACGCTCAATAATGACGGTAATGCGCCCTTGACTTGGGCCGAAATGTGGTCACAACCCGAATTGCCCAATTGTTGGTCATTTGTCAGCAGTACCAGCGGCAATCCACCGCAAGCGGTTGAGCATAGCACGCGCCCCTTGCAACCCTATTTACCGGGTATCAATACACCACTCAATTGCAATTTAAGCAATGACACGGGTCATACTAATAGCCCTTATCCGCGCATGGGTACTAACCCTGCATCGCTTCCCTTCTTAGTCGGTTACCCCTTTAACGGCAACCCCAATGCCAAAACCGTTGAATGTAAAGAACTTGGCATCTTACCTGCGGGAGAAAGCACCCAAGTACAAGTCATCGTTCATGCCAGTTGTGGCGGTTCAGGTGGTAGTTCTGGAGGTTCAGGTGGTTCAGGAAGTTCAGGTGGTTCAGGCAGTGGCAGTGGTAGCGGCCCATTTGCCCTCAGTTTTGGAGCCAAAGCAACACCATTAGTTGTTAAATTCGCAGCAGATGGCACCCCCATTTGTCCGAACGGTTGCGGAATTGATAATGGCAGTAATGGCAATAATGGCAGTAATGGTAGTAATAGCAGTAATGGCAATAGTAGCGCCAGTTCGACTGTCGTTTTACCCAAACCCTTGCCAAAACTGAATGTGCTTTTAACCAGTCAAGTCAAACAAGTCAGGTTAGGTGAAGGCAAACCGTTAACTTATACCCTCACCGTCAGCAATCAAGCCACAGATCAAACGATTGCCACCGGTGTCGCGCTCACGCTTTCCCTACCAACCGATATGACAAATGACTCTGTCACAATCGACAACACGCAAGGCCGTTGCCAAGTGAAAGGCCGTGATATCCAATGCAGTTTGAATAACATGTCCAGCGGTACACAAGTACCGATCACGGTTAAATTCACACCCAGCAAACCGGATGTAGGAAACACCAGCGTACAGTTGACAAGCAATGAAAACGACACACCGCAAACCGTGTCACTCAGTTACAGCGTATTACGCGCATTAACCGAATGCGAAAAGCATCCAAGCTGTGCTTGTAATCCCGCTTTATGCCCAATACCCCCACCGCCACCGGCCGATATTGCCATCGTCATCGATGACACAGGCAGCATGTCTGAAGAAATTGGCGGCCTGAGAACCGCATTGAAGGCCTTTATTACCAGACTCGCAGGTGAAAAAGCGAAACCCATGTTGCAATTAGTCACCTTTAAAGATAATTACAGCCATCTGATCACAACTGACAACATGATCACCCTGCGAGATCGGTATGTGAACCGCTTATCCGCCTCTGGCGGAGATGATTGTCCAGAAAACGCAGGCGGCGCCTTATCTTGGGTACTGGACAACCCGGCCTCAAGCCGTTTGAAAAACGGCGGCAGAATCTTGTTTATTACCGACGCTTCCCCCTACGACAACACCGATATTAAAGCCCTGATTACCAAACTGCGTACACGCGGTATCAGCCTTGATGTGCTGTTGTCCGATAATGCCTGTATCGCTGATGGTGCCAAACTGGATGCGATTAACGAATTTTCAAAGATGGCAAAAGAAACCGGTGGTATTTTTCTACCCTTCTTTAGAATCAATGATCCCAGCGATGAAAGCGCAGCGCGTCATTATGAAAACGCCGCCTTCAGTGTCATGTACTCCTCCATTTACCCAACCGTGATTGCCGCCAGTACCAATGAAGTACCCGCAGGTAGTACAGTAGATGTCAGTTTACAAGCTGCGAATACCAACTTCAATGAATCCGTAGAAGTCACTTTCACTGAATCCGTGGAAATCACTTTCACCCGATCAAGCGATACCAAACGAGGCCGTCGTGATAGCAAATCGGACATCATCGTCAACAAAATCACCGTGATTTCGGCAACTGAATTAGTCGTCAATCTCACCGTGCCAGAAAACGTCGAGCCTGGCTTTTATGATCTATTCGCCAAAACAAAACTGGGTGAAGAAATCGAAACGGCCATCGGCCGCGGCATTTTGGAAATCAAAGGCGCACGAGAAAACCCTGAAATCCTCACCATCATGCCCACATCGGCCTTACAAGACAGTGAACTAGAAGTCACGGTTTATAGTACTCAAACCCACTTCAATGCCGGTTCACAACTCCGCTTAGGTGATTCAGGAATTAAGGTAAAACAAACGCGCATCAAGAGCAATACCGCTTTAACCGCCGTATTGGAAATCGAAGAAACGGCCAAACTCGGTTTACACCATGTCACCGTCATGACGGGCAGCGAAACCGCCACAACCACAGAAGAAAAGTTTTTAGTCATGGCAGAAAGTAAGTCAGCTAAAATCAAAACCTTAAGTGCCAAACGCGGCATTATCGGCGGCATGGTACAACTCGATATCACAGGGAAATACACCCACTTTGAAGACGGTGTCACCACATTACGCTTTTTAAAAGGTATCACTGTTTTGTCTCTGACAGTCACCAGCCCCACAGAAGCCAGTGCCATCATCTTGATAGAACCCGACGCGCCACTAGGCTACCAAGACGTGATCATGGTAACAGGGGATGAAGTCGCCGTGAAACTCAATGGTTTTGAAGTCAGCGAACGCGGCCCACACGTTGTCGAAGGCTACGCCCTTGATCAAACCAATCAACCCGTCGAAAAAGTGTATGTTGCCATCAAAGGCCAAGGCGTTTTTACCGATGCCACCGGTTATTTCCGGATGACAGGCCTCGTTTCCGGCGACTACAGCATCACAGGCGACAAAGCCGGTTACCACTTCCAAACTCAAAGCTTTTCTGTCGGGCAACCGCCAGCCGAAGTCGCCACGATAGCCCTAAAAGCCGCATCAGAACTCGCCGTCAAAATGCGCCCTGATGACTGGCGACCGGTAAAACAAGGTGGCAAAATCACCTACACCGTCACCGTCACCAACAAAGGCTCTGACACCGCAACAGGCGTGA
>Ga0233403_10000656_pt1 | contig 16410 bp, 13 predicted proteins | sample Na_oxic_1_MG_FD_179866 | JGI IMG/M metagenome (GOLD analysis project Ga0233403, IMG submission 179866) | Seawater microbial communities from Saanich Inlet, British Columbia, Canada - Na_oxic_1_MG | ecosystem: Environmental > Aquatic > Marine > Inlet | place: Canada: British Columbia | collected...
AAAGGTAGGAAAACGTGCGCCCAAAAAAAGGCTTTTTTCACTCATTTTGAGTAAAATGGCATTTTTTAGAACCGGTATTTAAAATTTTTCTTAAATGATATCTATTTTTCCATTTTTTGACGGTCTCATCGTCAAATCTTTTCAGATTTTTGCAAGAGGCTCATGAGAGAGAGATTTTGAGCAATTGCTATTAATCAAACTCATGTTGATTATTTATAGGGGGAATTTTTCCAATTTTTTCTCAATATTGGTATGAATTACCAGATTTTGGGCCAAACAATCCCCTTACAGCCCAAAATGGCTTCTGGCAAAATAACTACTTAAATAGAAAAAAGTCCGGATTGGTTTATCCCGTATCTAAAAAAATATCTGAATCAGAACCGATTTTTGGTTCAAGCTTTAGTTTTTTTAACATACATAAATTGCCGCAAATAATCCCAACTTTTAAAATAGTGATATCTTGTTAAAGCCCGAATATCATCAAAAAATGTTGTACGAGGTCCTAATCTTTTTTGAGGTAGCTGAATTCTTACATCCATCATTTCCATAACGGTATGAAATAGAAACGCTAATATATTTAACGTTAATAACAGAGATGATAAAAATTTTTCACCATGACCAAAGTTATGTTCTAAATGATAGCCTTTTGTTTTCAAGGTGTTATTATTTTCGTTCTCAATTTTCCACCGGGCACGTCCTGCTTTGACAATTTCGGCAACGTTTTCCAATGTTATAAGATGATTAGTCACAAAAGAATTTTGAGAAATCTTTGGCATCCTTCATATCACTACCAAAGTAGTTGACACTTTTTGGTAAAAGGATAAATTTAGGCAATAGCAAACCCTCATCATTCAATGATGCTTTTTTCAAAAACTTAGATTTTATATTTCAATAGTTTAGACAGTTTCTTAATATTCAAGCTAAAGATTAAAAAATTGTCCGAACCATTGATATGGTCTCGTTAAGCTAAAAGAGTGAAGCTGTTTTCTTTGAGTTTTTTTGCAACTGGGCAATCCAATCTTCTTTTTGCTCAATACCGGTGAGTATTTCCATGGGTGTTTTCCCTTTTCGTTTGCCAGCATCATAACGCCGATGATTATGATAGAACATAAAAGTGTTGAGAAATTCTTGAGTGACCTGATTTTTTGAATTGTTCAGATAGGGGCGTAGAAGTGAGTTAATACATTCCACCATTGAGGATGCCTGAACGATTTGAGCCAACTCTGCATAGACGTTTTCTTTGAGCTTGATGCCACTTTCTTGATCATCGATAAACAACATTGCCAGTTCAAGATAGAAATCTCGCTGTTCAATTGCTGTGTGTTTTCTATCGGTTTGTTTTGATTTGATCACGGCTTTATCCCATTGCCAAGCAAGATACAATGAGGTCAGCGCATCCTTGTTGTCAGTTAATTTTTGGCAATGATTGACGGCTATTTTAGCATCTGCAAAATAGGTGAGAAAATGAGGCAATGCCTTTCTCACTGAAATAATATCCTTGTTGATGCCTTTATGATTAAGTTCCTCCATCAGATTCAATGCGACTTCAATTGTGCTTTTAGCATACTCTTGTTCTCTCAGGTTGCCGTTAGAATCAAAGGTATTGAGTTGATGGATAATCTCATGGTAGAGATAGCTGAAATTTTCATGTAACTTACGAGCTTTCTCTACGGCCTTATCAGCTTCAAAACAGAGATTGAGACGTTTATCAATCACAGCATCATTTTTGGCTGAACCCAGCTTATTCTCGCGATCAGTTGCGTGGTTGGTAGCACTTTCAATAGCTTTTTCCAGCTTTCTATCCCAGTCTCCATTGCTCTGGGCAACTGAATGAAATGTATCCAATTGCCAAGGTGTCCCTTCAAATTTTTCTGCATTTGCTGCACAGATGCCTACCCCGGCATCATTGGTCAGTAGTTTGGGTTTAAAGCCATTGTTAAGAATGTCATCATAATGTTCACCCCATTGAGCCGAAGTCCTATTGCCAGCAAGTTCTATTCTTAGAATGGCTGAACTGACCGGGTCAACCGTGATTAGGATCGGTTGCGATTTTGAAAAAATTTCGTCATTAGCAAAAACAGCAAGCTGTACCGACTCGCTTTCATTTTCCAATGTGTTTGGAAGCAATTTGCCAGTTTGAGTTAAGAACTCACTCACGGCTCCTTGTGATGAAAAGGGCATACCATCACGTTTCATCAATGTGGAAATAGCACTGATACTGCATCTGCCTTCAAAGCGATATGACAGAATATGCGCTTCGACCTCCTCTCGTGATGGCAGTTCAGGTGTGTCTTTGGGAAAAAACAAATTGTTACATTCTGCTTTGAAAGTGTCGAGTAGGTTGTAAATAAAGGTTCTGGAAACTTCGTACTCTCTGGATAATTCGGTTATCACACCCCAAATATTTTGCACCGGTGCCATATAAGCCTGAAAGGCAATAATTGAACGTATTTCAAGTGTTAAATCCTGACGAAGAATAAATTTAGGGGGAATGCTGGAGGGAGAAACAAATTCGCTAATCTGAGTCTGAGTTTGTGCTATCATAATGTAATGCCTCTATGTGAGTTTGGTTGCTTCGGGAAATATATATTCTAATTTACCCTGAATTGGAATATTTTTCCACAATAGAGGCACTCATTTGTTAATTATGTTAATTGGGATATGAAGGATGCCAAATCTTTTTTCCTTTTTCGTTAGTGACAACGACTTCACACCAATTGACTATCAAGGCATCATCTCCATCGCGTAATGGAACATCGTTTACAAAACGATAGGCGTAGTAAGTTTTGGTCTTTTTACCAAGACGATGTTTAGTTTCTAGTGCTGTTGTGTGTCCGGTACTTTGTAAGCCATCGACCCATTCATATAAAGTTTGGTGGGAATCTGGCTTACACACCAAAATAAAATTCAATCCTTCATCTAAAATGAGTTGACATAAGGGTTGACGGCTATATAAATCATCCCCCAAGATTGTGGCTCCTATATCTTTGTCACGATTGGCATACTTTAAAAACCTTAGTGAAGCTGCCGCATTTTCGCTGTCTTGTTTGTCAGAACCATCTTGTGGGGTGATAAACTCTGGCTCTTTTGATCTAACCTTATTGCAATTAGGCGAGACAATTACTGGTGTTATTGCTAAGTGTGAGTAGGTTATTGTGCCGGATCAAAGATGTTTAGTGCTACATTGTTCGCAATGAATGGTCTTTGATGAATGATATTGTGTGCCATCATCGGTGCTCAAGATATTTCCATTTATACTTTTAAAGCGAGACAAATGACCGGTTTCTTCTAAAGCATCGAAAATGTATGAAAAAACCGGGAAAACTTTAGCTGGCTCAACCGAATCAAGAAGCTTCCTTATCCAATTGTCGGAGGAAATTTTTTCTACCGAAAATAAACTTTGAATATTATTACACCCGTTTTGTTCTTGTTTATTTCTTTCCCAAGCTAAAAAAGAAGAATTTTGCATGAAAAATACTGAAAAGGCACTTACAGCCGCATCTTCCATTGTATATACAGTTTGAGGAGCCCCCTTCCTGAAATCGGGTAGACCTTTAAAAATAGTACGTAAGTATTTGACAAGTTCTGAAAATTCTAGTTTTGCCATCGAAGGTTTAAATGGGTAACTCATTTCGGTTCCTCATAAAAAAAATTTATAGTTCTGCCTTATTAAAAATTTTTTTTGAGTCAAATCTGAGATAAAAACAAGACAATTAGAATTGCTGATCTTTCTTTCCGTTATTTTCGGACAACTCTATTATTTTCTTTGAGGAAAACTTTTTTGATGATTTTTTGAATTTATTGTTTTTATTGTTGTGCTTTATTTTAAGTCTAACTGACTTGCTTTGTTTACCAAAACTATTTTGAAATACCTTTAGAACACATTGTTTATGCTTAGTTTATTTTTTTAGCGGGAATTGCTGGGAATTTATAACTATTTAGTTATAAAACGGGTTGGGAACTCACCAAAGCTTTGATATCTATAAAATATCGATACCTATGAAAAAACATCGCATTTATCATAACAAATAGTCCGTCATTTTTAACAAACATACCAATTCTCAATGACCAAATACTCAAAATGTTTTCCGCAAACCGGTTTTACCCTGCTAGAACTCTTGATTGCCCTTTCTCTGTCAGCCATTGTCATGTTAATACTGGCAATGGGAATGAATACGGTGCTCAAAGAGTGGACTCGCTCGGGTAATGTCCTTGATGATAGCTTAGACAAAGTACTAGTTTTATTGCAAATTGAACGGGCACTAGAAGGATCATTTCCACATCTTTACATGGATCGTGAAGAAAATAAAAAATATATATTTTTCGAGGGAGAAGAAATGCAATTAGCGTGGGTATCTTTTGTCTCGCCGGGACGACAACCCGGCCTCACAGCCTGGCAACTGTTACCAGGTGATGGTGGAACTGGGATACAAATACACGTAGTTCTAGCTTTTGCTAGTGATCCTACTGAGCGATTGAAAGAACATGCAACGAAAGTCACAGTTTTGGAAGGCTATAAGGTCTCTTTTGAATATTTATATGTTGATGAAAAAATTGAACAAGAGACTGAATGGCTCAAAGAGTGGTCTGCAAAGAAACTTCAAGGATTGCCTCATGCTGTGCGTGTGCTTTTGGAAAGCGACAATGATACCGAGCAGTCTTTGGAAATTATTGCAGTGATTCGGGCACATGAGCATGAAAAGATTTCTCCCATTAAGCCTTGATTTTGGAGTGAAGTTTTTGGGAGGTGTCCCGCTTATCCAACCGGTATTATGTGAATAACTAATTTATTTTTAATGATAGAGCCTCTTGCAAAACTATTTTTCAGGCTAAACTTTAGCCTGAAATCCATTACGGAAAAACAATAACTTACGATGAATTACTGGCTGTAAGTTATTGATTTATATTTGTATGGTCGGAGTTTTGCAAGTCCTTCAAAAAATCATTTTTGTTTGAATTTGCACTAAAAAACAGCATAAAAAAATTTTTATAGGCTTGTTTTGGAAAAAAGCAACTGCTAGGATTTAAAAAAATTATATTTATCTTCAGAGGCTCTTGCAAACTCTTTTTCAGACCAAAGTTTTTATTCAAAAAACTGTGGCCTAAAGTTAAACTAAGCCGGTAAAGTTTCCAGTACCGACTCGTCTTCAAAACGGTACGTGAGATTTTCACCTCATACCGCTCCTCTCTATATAATGTCCTTTTACAGACCCTACAACAATTACACATTGCCGGTGCTATGCTTCTTTGTAAACGTTTTGGTTTTGCCTAATCAACTTAGGAAAGCTTTCTAAGCCTTTCTTTATCATCGGAAATTACTTTTACAAATTAACATGACTTTTATATACAGTAAATAAGTGGGCATATATCAATCATTACAATCGACAGAAAGCTTTTTATCCAATCCTCTACCAATACTGGCGCATCTCATGTCTGAGACCGTTTTGTTCAAACCTTTTCAGGTTCTAGCCCTTGCATGGGTTTACCACGTTTCATGTTACTGGCTTTATTTCATACTTAGATGGTTACTTTGCGCCTGTGTGCTTTGTGGTTACTGAGCTTCGTTGGCCAAATCCGCTTCCTGCACACTTATAGGTGTTCCGATATTTATCCTATTCTCTATTTAAGACACTTTATTCCGTAACTTCACTTGTCAGTTCATCAGTATATGATTTGCAGACGGGTAAACCTTAATATCTAGGTTTCTAGCCGCCATTATTCCCGGCTTAATCCAAATGCAGAACATATTTCTGCATCCGAATGGGTAAGTTATGCCTTCGTTGAGTAACACAACGGGGGTAGCCTTTCAACCCCATAAGTAACATAATTGTAATTTCTTATTTCTAAGAAATCCTTCCTATTGGCTTGATTTTACTCAAGTTTCTAAGAAAACGTGTCGCACAGCCATTATAGAAAAACAACTTACAACCACATAATTACTGTAAGTTATTGATTTATAGTTACATGGACGGAGTTTTGCAAATCCCTCTTCAGTCCGCTTATTATCATTCATAAATCAATCCAAAAACGATTTTTCCAAAACAGCTTCTTACTCGATGAGCAAGTTTTTCGGTTTGACTTGGTTATCATTTGATGATATTAATTATTTTAACGAGAAGATTAAGTTTTTGAGTAACCCCACTTGAGTATGCCTCAAATGACAAAATACTCCCTAAGTACCCGTTCATATATTTTTAAAAAATAAAGCTAATAAAAACAATCGTTTATGCAGTCAAAATCCCTGAAAACTTCTGGACGGGTACTTATAACCCCCTTTGCCAAACAGGGGGATAGCGGAATCAGATAAAAAATAGATAAAAAAAGAAGGTAATAATCTACACACGGCTTAGATTTGGACTTTTATGTTTCGGGAATTCGTTCATAATGAACTTCACTCATGTCTGAAAAAAAGCCCAATTTTCGCCAGTTCACAGTATAGCTTGAACAAAAAATTATAGCGTTGCAAACTATACAAACAACCTATACAGTATTGTATTCAAACTGTGACTCATAGAATTCATCCAAAAAAATAAATAATATTTTCTTATAAAGCTCAAATTGACACACATCGTCTACCAAATCTTGCTGATTTTTCAAAAATTGAACCCCAACATCAAAGTGATTATCATGCTCACGTTTATGACACCAAACCACTTTGCCAGTGAATTGATGAGACTGGTCGTTGACCATCATGAAAGTAATGATTGAATTGAGTTTCCAAGCGGAATCGGATTCAAACGCAATTCCGCCCAAACTCACATTATTTAACTGCTCCAAATGTGCAGTTCCGCCCTCCCCCTGCCATATCTCAATTGGTACATGAGAGGGATGTCGGTAATATTGTCTGCTTTCATGATCTATGATGTTATTAGGCATGGTATGGCTTCCTTTTCAGAAGTAAACTTGGGCGTGATTAATTTATACTCAGCGCGGAATAAATTTAACTTTTCTAATGAAGTAGATGAAAAATACGCAAGCCCACCCGACATAAAAGTTTAATTTGTGCCGGCGTGTAGTATAATCAGATCCTTAAAAAAAACGGTTAAAACATTTTTTTATGGATATTTAATTCAGGGATGAGGAAAATAATAATATTTTTCCAAGTCCCTTAGATAATCATTGAATCCCATTTAGGGAACTTGATTTGTCATTTTCAGACAACCGCTTTAGTTGGCTACCAATTATTTTTTTGAAAGTCTATATCAAACAAAATAGGCAAATAGAACAAAATAATATACCCACTAACACACTCCCATTGTATCATCCTATCTAATTCCATCCACGGTATCAATCAAGTATTGCCTACTATGCGCCCTTTTAACCCGTGTACAGGAATGTATACTTTGCGTGGTTAAGAATTCAAATAAAAAATAAGCTCGCAAAAATATTTTAACATTTTTAGCCACTTCAACGATTTTTTTGAACTCAGATTTTTTCAGCGAGTTTAAAATATTGAAAAGCTTTTACTGATTTAGGACTTACGCATTGACGGATTTAACGTTTGATGCTCTCGTTTATAATACAAGGTATCTATGATTACTGCATTGAGGGTTTTGGGCCCTTTTCTGAAATTGAATCATTCGCAAAATATTTCCAAACATAAGATATTTCCAGTGAGAGCCGTTTCGTTTTAATTTGTCAATGCGTAAGTCCTATGATTGAACTACATAAGTATTATTTTCACATTTTCAGCTTCATCAAAAATCCGATTTTTGAAGAAAAATTTTTTAGCTTTAAATATTAAAACGCTTTTGTTGATTTATACTTTGCGCGACCTAATTTTCGGATTTTGGGGTAAAGCCGCAAGGCTTGCAAACCGGCAGCGATTCTCGCTCATGCTTTTAACAGGCCCTTGATACAAGGAATTTAATTTTTGGTAGGAGTGCTATTTTTCAATAAAATGACAGAAAAACTTTCTGGACCAAATTTGAGAGCGGGAATTGCTGGCAAACCCAAAGGTTTAAACTCCAGATAGTACTCGATTATAAATCTGAAAACTTGCAGGCGCGGAGTATATATAATAGGAACTACGCATTGATAAATAAAATGACACCTAAAAAAGGCAATTAAAAATGGACTATTTCGCTTAACCGATTGAATTTTAATAATCATTTTTAATGATTCCGGTTGAATTTCATTCACCAATCAGGTGAGCGATAATCAACATGAAGTCATTGATTCATAAAATAAAAAAGAAATTAATTGCCATTTTTAGGTGACATTAAAACCTGAGCATAAACGATAAAACAATAACTTAGAACAAAATAAACAATGTAAGTTATTGATTTAAATTTATATTTTTAGTTTTGCAATTTGTTATAAGTATTATTTTTATTGAGAGAAGTTAGGAAAAATGTTAAAACTTGAAAAGTTGATTATGTAGGTAGAGTATATTATTTTTTGAAACTCATTGATATATTAATTTTTTTTGAGTTATTTTCCCTGACACCCCATTACCCCTTCTATCGAAAGTAATGACACCAATGCAACGTTTTATTTTTTTATTGAGAGTGAAAAACTATCTAACCTAGAAACGATAGTAACAATATTATGCAGTTCAATCAATTATACTTTGCACGAATATGCTTTTCGGTTTTCGACATACTCACCCCCTCAATATGGGAAACCCAATTCAAATTCCAATTATTAACAAAGCAAGCACACATATAGTTTTTCAGATGGATAAATATTTTGGCCCGGTTATAAATCCTATTTTTGAAAAAAATCAGGCCAGCAAACGGTTTTCTAAGTTCAATGTTTTTGAAAAAAACTTTAACCTAGAAAACTCATTGATTTTTAGTATTCCCCTAATAGCTCAAATGACCCTCCCCAAAATCCGTTACAATCAGTTATTCTGAAAGTCTATAGATGATGTGCTGAATGTAGGCTATAGTGTCAATGCCATTAAATTAAGCCAGGACCATCACCTATGTTCGCCCCCACAGTCCCTGAATAAGCTGGGGTTGGGGAAAAAATCCCTTGTGGTTGCCCTTTCAAGGTTGACGTTTTTTCTACTGAAAAAACGTCAACCTCGAAAACGATATGGCATTCAAACTATAATTTCCCGGTGATAAATGACCAAAGGAGGAGGAATGGAAAAGCACTTTGTTAAAACAATACCTTAGCCAATTCTTGTCAAAAGGGTGATAATCCGAAATAAATAGTAATGTAAATTATGATGGAACCCAACCAAATTGAAATAATCGACTGTTATGTGCCTACGTGGGAACCGGTTTTACCGGAATAACAAAATATTATTTCGTCACTATTTTATACCAGATTCCCAAAAGGCTTATTATGAATTTCAATAACTGCTTCAAGGTTTGGTGAAAGAAGGTATTGTTAAAAGGAGATTCAATCTTGACATCGCACAAAAACACAAAACACTCCCAAACATCTACTTCCACAAAACCATCGACAGCTAACAAAACAAACAAACAAGGCACTTCTTCAATCTCGCTCAAACGTTTAGCTCTAAAAGGTTCGGCTTGGGTTCTATTTGGTTTTGCTATATCCCAATTACTGCGACTTGGGGGAAACATAATCTTAACTCGATTGTTGACTCCGGAAGCGTTTGGCATTATGGGCATTGTCGCTGCCCTGCTCATAGGTTTAGAAATGTTCTCTGATGTTGGTTTACGACCTAATATTATTCAAAACAAGCGTGGCGAAGATCCAGCATTTATACGCACCGCTTGGACTATTCAAATCCTTCGTGGATTGATACTTTCATTGATTGCCGCTATATTGGCTTGGCCGCTGGCTGTTATCAATGATGAGCCCACCCTAGTTTTGATAACAACTGTGGCCGGATTAACCGCCATAATATCAGGTTTTAATTCAACATGGCTATTAGTTTATTCCCGTCGAATGGTTTTAGATAAATTGGTTTTTCTTGATTTGTTCTGCCAATTTATCAGTCTTGTTGTTATGATTATATGGGCTTGGTATTTTCCTTCCGTCTGGGCACTGATTTTAGGCAGCTTTGTGGGTAGCACCCTGAAACTGGTTGGTAGCCACACCGTACTTTCTGAAGTTTCCATGCAATTTCAATGGGAGAAAAAAGCCGTTTCTGAACTGATCCGTTTCGGACGTTGGATATTTATTGGTGCGGCGTTAGGTTTTTTGGTTGCCCGCCTTGATATTTTCGTTTTTGGTAGTTTTGCCGGCATGACTATGCTCGGAGTTTTTGTGCTGGCTAAAACGTTATCGCGCCTCGTCACAGTGGCATTGATGAAATTGTCTTCTTCTGTTCTTTTGCCAGTGTACTCACGTTTAGCGGAACGGAGTACCAAAGAATTACGTAATCGAACATTTAAGATAAGAGCCACATTGTTAGCATGTTTTCTGCCTATGCTTTGGGCAGTTGTTTTGTGGGGAGATTACCTTATTGATTTTCTTTACGATGAACGTTATAAAGATGCCGGCTGGATGCTACAGCTTTTGGCAGCTGGCTCAACCGCAACCGCTATCATTATCACAATACAACCGGTGTTATTGGCGGTAGGTGATTCATTTCGGCACATGATAAAATCAGCTTACCAAGTTGTATTTCAAATATTGGGTATGACAATTGGTGCTTATCTAGGCGGTCTTCCTGGTTTTATTGCCGGAATGGCACTTGCCGATTTGTTCACCTATCCTGTTATAGTATATCTTATTCGTCCTTATGGTGTCTGGTTACCTTTATTAGATGTGGTGGCATTTGGAACTTCCTTTGTTGTTATTGGAATGGCTTGGTGGATGAATTAATTGATACCTAAGCACGCAAAAGTTTTTCAATATTTTAAGAAGTATAAAGAAATCCGAGTCAAGCTCAAAAAATCGGATTTCTTGCCAATACCGCCTATAGATTTATATGATCCGTTTGAGGATTTATCTGACACCATTACTGATGAGAGTCTGAACATCCGTCAATTATTATTAAGATATGAACACTATCTACAAGCTAATCGAGAGCAAGTGTTGAAAGAGGCTCCTCGCCGTAAAGACGATTTACGAGTGTATGAAGCCGTTTTTCATTTTCATCTTTACCTGTATATCGTCAGTTTTTTCCGCAGCTATGAGGTACAAGTTTATCCCGAATTTCCAACCGGCAATGGTCAAATTGATTTGTTGATACGTTATGCCGATCAATTATTTGGCTTAGAATTAAAGAGTTTTGCCGAACAACGGAGCTATCGTAAAGCTTTGGATCAAGCCGCCAAATATGGGCAAAAATTAGGCGTGACCTCAATTTGGTTAGTTTTATTTATTGAAGCGGTTGATGAAACGAATCGACAACGGTTTGAAGTAGATTACACTGACGATGAAACAGGGGTGACTGTGCATCCGTTGTTTGTGCAGACGGGAACCCGATAAAAGTAATCAGGGTTGAATGTTATAGTAACATTCCTATATTTTCGTGCCATTTTGAGTGTAAAAAATATTTTTTGGAACATTTTTATAGGAATGTCACTGTAAGATTTTATTTTTGTGGTTTTAAACCACAAAAATTTTCCAACCCCGGCGGTAATGCACGATAATTACAGACTGCCCATAGTCGGCGAGACTGCCTGATAAGCCGGTGAACCGGTTCAGGCTGCCGATTGATTCCCCGTTCCAACGTGGTTATCAATATGATGCGAGTGTCTTCGGGCAGTTTGTGCCAACTGGCAAGGCCAACTTTTATCACTATACGTTGTACATAAGTATTCCAAGGTGCTGCTGTCGCGGCATTTTTTAGAGCCACAAATAAATCTGCATCATGTTGATTAAGGCGGTGCTTGAGCAGAGCGACATGAACCCACGAGGTCGCGTAAACCGGACGAAGCCGGGCAGCTTTGTGAAAATGTGCCAGTGCTTGACGGTAAGAGTTTTGTTTTTCCGTCGATGTTTCAGCCAGGTGTCTCGCCTGCCAGTGATAGACTATCCCCAGTTGTTCCGATAGTTCTGGATTACCTGGATTTAACCGTAATGCCGTCTCCAGTAGATTTGCCGTCGGTTGCCCCGGCTCCTCCCATTGTGCCATCTGATACTTGCTTTGTCTGAATAGTACATCCGCCCAACCCCATAAGGCCGCCAAATAACTTGAGTAAATCAGCCCAACCATAGCACCAATCACCATTGTTTTACCGAGTAGGCTGCTAGGTTGCCAGCCATTGTTCGGCTGGCGAGAAGAACGGGGCAGATAAGCCGCTACCCAACCCAGTGCAAGAATCACGATAAAAGTAGCGGCATTAGCCGGAATTTGTAGATTAAAATCGACCGTGCTATGAATCAGCAGAGCAACGATTGCCATCACCACGCTGAAAGCAATGCCCCGACATAACGGATTACGGCGTCGATATTGGGTCTGTAACGCGATGACCAAGGTCATCAATACCGCCAATCCGACTAGCCCCAAACCAATTCCCCCAGTTTCGGCGGAAAATTGCAAGTAATCATTGTGAGCGTCTTCATAATAGAGTGTGATGTCCTCTCCTTGATAAGCTGGGAAGGTGGTATAATAACTGCCCAAACCAGAACCAAACCAAGGATAATCCTGCCAATATTGCAGCGTATAGAGACTGACTTCATCACGGGTTTCATGGCTTATCGTCGTGTGTTCCAAACGTTCTACCACGCGATCAATCCCAAACCAAGCTCCGACGATGAAAATATCAATGATGATCAAACTAATCAATAAAATAACCGTAGCGCGAGACGCTTGTTTGGACAACAACAGTGACAGCAAACCGGCCACCATTAGGCTGGCAAAAAAGGCGGCATTACCCATACGTGAATGGGTCAATACTAAGCCAATGACCATGATGACCAAAACCAGGCGCAGACGCATTTTAGGACTGAACACCCAAGCCAACAAGTTGCGAAAAAATTGCCGCCAGCTATGGACGATTCTATCTTCCAGTTGAGCGATTAATAGCCCAATACCTACCGCCAGACAGAGTACCAAATACCCGGCAAAATGATTACGATTGATAAAGGTACCCGTCGCCACTTCTCGGTAATAGACTTTTTCATGCAGAAATCCGTATTCCAGACCAGACAGCGTCATAAAACTACCATACAGGGCCTGTAAAAATCCACTGATAACCAAGGTATAAGCCAGCCAGCGCAGACGGCGGTCACGAAAGGTCAGTAACAAAACCAGCGCGAATAACAAAACATAACTGACGCTTTTCAACAGCGCAACCGACGTGGCGTATGAATCTACCGACAGGGTAGCCGTGCCGAGGTCCGGGACAGCGGAAGTATGCCAGTGCGCGGCCAATGGCGACAGCCATTCAATCCAACTGATGGGCAACGGGATAATTTGAACGAGAATCAGTAGTAGCCAGATTCCCCAGATAATTAACACCGGCTTGGTTTTGACAAACACCGGCGTGAAGCTAACTCGCCCGCGCAGCAGCGTGTATAACCAAATCAACGCCAGCAGATTGACCCCAATGATCAGAATGGCCCACGCCCAAGGCCGATTACTGGCCAGTGGCAGCGGCAACCAAATCAGAAAAATCAGTAGTGCGTAAAAGAGACGGTTGTTAGAATGTGAATGTGACATAAAACCCGATTTTTTTTGAGGCCGAATCCAAAAAGGTATTGGACGGGATTACAAACCCCGTCCAATACCTTTATTGCTATTGTCTGGTACTCAGTCGGCTAGTTTGGAGAAGCGACTTCGATACCGCTACTACCATCAAGGCTGGGTTCCAATAGAACTTCACCTTCTTCAGAGCCGGTGGTGGCCTCTGTATACGTCGTTACATCATGTACTACCTCATTGATCATCCAATTTGCAAAGGTCTGCACAGAAGCCCATCCCCAATTTGCTGCCTGAGCAGATTCGGTTCCGGTTTGCTGCTTCAATCCGGCACCCCATTGATTCTTCTTTTGAGTTCGGGCTACCACCATCAGCGCGGCAACTAAATCTTTCTTCGCCTCTTTCGCGTTATCATATACCGTCACATGACCTTCTGAATCACGTAGCACGAACTTGTTCTCACCGATTATTCCTCTACCACCATCAGATTTGGTATAAGATGCTGCTCCATCTGTCACTTTGGCAAGGGTGATACCAGAGACAGTTTCAAATCTCAACGTCGTACCCATTGGCGTAATCACGGTATCTTCTACCAACACGATTCCGCGTTCTTTCAGAGCACCACTGGTGTAGCGTAAACTGCCTTCAAAAACCCGATATTTGGCACCATCATTGGCTTGTTTGGCATTCCCGCCACTATAGCGGTAAGAGACAATTTCCATTTTCGAGTTATCGAAAATATCCCACTGTGCGCCGTCTGCCATAAGTATCACCACTGCGCCTTCACCGATGGTTTCGATGGTATCGCCCTCGTAGATAGGCGCGTTGCCAGTCAATCGACGTTTTTCTCCAGAGGTTGAAATGGCATTCACCTCACCCTGTATCAAATCCACCATACCGATAGAATCGGCCGATATCGCAAAGCTGTTGTGCATAGACAACAAGCCAATTGCGAATGACAACAACATTGCTTTGTTGTTTCTGAGGATATATTTCATAATAAATACTCCGATTGGTTGGTAAGTAAGAACAAAAAAATCAGTTATTCTAATTTTATTAATAGTCAATCAATTGATAATTGTCAATTAACAATTAACAAACAATTCACAATTTTTTCCCAAAGACAGCAACTACAGGTACCAGGTAGGCTTTATACTCCTTTTTGCATCTGAGGGACTTGCAAAACTCCGACGCGCAAATAAAATCAATAACTTACATGCTATAGTGAGTCGTAAGTTATTGTTTTATAATTATGATCTGGAGTTTTGCAAGAAGCTCATCTGTTAATCAGCCATAATAACCTTTGTGATAATAGCCATATTTACCATAGTATTTGGTAGATTTTTCCACATCCAACTGATTTAACACCAGTCCCAGTATTGGTGCATTAACCTGTTGCAAGCGTTTAATCCCATCCTGAGCCAGCTGATACGGTGTGCTGTCTGCTTTGATGATATACATCACCGCATTGGCATAGCTAGACAACACCTGTGCATCACTGACTAACCCTAACGGGGCAGTGTCAATGATGATATATTCATAAGTTTCCTCCAATTTGGCTAAAATCGCCTTAAAATGTTGTGAAGCCAGCAATTCTAATGGATTGGGTGGCAGAATGGCACCACCGGGAATAAGATCAACACCAACCTCTTCCATCGTGTAAATACATTCAGAAAGGTCTTTAGTACCGGCCACCAATTCTGACAGCCCTGGGGCTTTCAGCATCAACCCAAATGCCTTGCCCACGCTGGGACGACGCATATCCGCATCAATCAACAGAGTTTTATTCATTTGCCCTAATGCAAACGCCTCATTGAGCGCAAAAGTCGTCTTACCTTCAGAAGGCACCGAAGAAGTCACCACCAGCACTTTATGAGGATTATCCAAGTTGGAGAGCATAATGCCGGTACGAATGGTGCGGATGGCTTCGGTAAATGAAGATTTTTTTTCGCGCCAGAACATGTGTGAAAGTTTGAACCGGTCTTTTTTGGATACTTTCACTTGGGGTAAGACACCTAACAGCGGTAATCCCAGTTTTTGCTCCACATCCTCGCTGTCTTTTAACGTATTATCCAAATAATTTAACAAAAACGCCAGCATGACTGACAACACAAAACCGACCATCAAAAACAGTGCTGTGATCAGATCTTTCCTCGGTTTAGCCGGAGAAACCGGTATCACAGCCGGATCAACCAGCCGACCGACTGAAGATTGTTGAGTTTGTGACACATCCGTTTCTTTAAACCGGGCTAAAAACATATCGTAAAGTTGGCTGTTGGTTTCCACATCCCGCTGCAAGACTCGGAGCTGATATTCTTTCTGGGTGATCTGCTGAACTTCAGCTTCTAATTGTTTCAGACGTTTTTGCAGTCCCGTTACATTGGCACGGGCTACTTCGTATTCTTTGGTAAAACTCTCTATCACTTGGCGCACCTGTTTCTTGGTATTATTCTGCGCCGCGTTCAATTCCGCCTGAGCGGCTATCATAGTAGGATGTTTGGTCCCATAACGTTTGTTCAATTCCGATATCTTGCGTAGAGCCTCCGCCTCAATTTGCTTGAAATGCTGTACCAATGGATGATTCAGCACCATCGGTAGAGAGTCATAGTTGGTTACTGGTTTGGCTCTTAATGCCTGTATTTGCCGATAGGTATTGGTTGCTTCAGACAGGTTTTTAAGCGATTTTTCCAGTTCACTGCTGACTTCCTTGAATTGAGCGGCAACGATACTTTTCACACCTTCCACATCCACTAGGCTATTTTGCTCCAGATAGCGTTGTAGGACTTTTTCAGAACTGTCCAAATTTAAGCGCAATCCTTCCAAACGTTCGATCAACCAACCCGCCGCTTTTTTAGTCATTTGTAGGCGCGATTCCAGATCATTTTTGATAT
>Ga0233403_10000657_pt1 | contig 16399 bp, 17 predicted proteins | sample Na_oxic_1_MG_FD_179866 | JGI IMG/M metagenome (GOLD analysis project Ga0233403, IMG submission 179866) | Seawater microbial communities from Saanich Inlet, British Columbia, Canada - Na_oxic_1_MG | ecosystem: Environmental > Aquatic > Marine > Inlet | place: Canada: British Columbia | collected...
AAGCAAGAGGCGAGTGGGGTTATTCTTTTAACAATATCAACCCCGTAGGGGTTGAACGTGAATAGCCCCAGGTGAAACCTGGGGGTTTGCAAGAGCCTCTATGGGTATATTATTTTTCCGCAACCGCCTAAGAAAACTTTTTGACAAACTCATAGTCATGGTGACCTTTGCCGAAGTTGGAGAATTCCATACTGCTCGCCCTTTTTTAAAGGAGCCTAAGCAAGTCCTACTGGTATGTTGGGAAGGGCGTATGCAAGAAAAGACGGTACATTATGCCCGAAATCTTTGCCAAAGGATCGGCGCGACTTTGGACGTTCTCTACTTGTCAAGTCGCCAACAAATCGCTGCACCGCAATGCTTTGAGGTGTTGGTGCGTTATGTAAAACAACAAACAACCATTACTTGTACTGTGATGAGTCATGTCGAAGGCTTGGATATGGCTAACAACTGGCCAATAATTGGTTGTCCACTTATTATAGTATAAGAATCTGTTTTAGGAAATCTCAATGCAGACCGCAAAACGTAAATCTCAGTTAATCAAGGTCCTTTTATGGGGCCTTTTCGTGGTGGCACTCTACACTGGCTTATATGTTGGCGAAGCCCAACTGATCCAATTGACCGCACAAGGAAAGTGGACTTTTATTGTGCCGATTGCCATCGCTTTTCTGTTTTCCTTCGCGCACGGCAACTTTACTGGCCAATTTTGGAATATATTAGGCATCAAACCAAAACTTTCTGGAGACAAAAAATAAGTGGAATCATTACCAACAAATTTCATTGACTTACAATTTCTTCACGTTTGTTACCTATTTCTGGTCGGTTTTGTCGGAGGATTAGTCAGCGGTTTTATTGGCTCTGGAGGTGCCTTCGTACTCACGCCGGCGATGATGAGTCTAGGCGTACCGGGAATCGTAGCAGTGGCGAGCAATATGTGCCACAAGTTCCCCAAAGCCTTGGTGGGTGCCATTAAACGCGCCCAATTCGGGCAAGTCGATTTAAAACTGGGACTGATTTTTGGTCTCTTTGCCGAAGTTGGTGTGCTGGTCGGCGCACAGGTACAAGAAAATATTCGTGAGGCTTTCGGCAATGCCGGTTCTAACCTGTATGTCAGTTTGACTTTCGTGGTGATCTTGGCTGTTGTAGGAGGCTATGTATTATATGATGCGTGGAAGTCGATCCGTGACAATACCACGAGTTCTGATGAACAGACCGGGAAATTAGCACTCTGGGTACAATCCGTCCATATTCCGGGCACTATGATGTATTTCAAGAGCTTGAAAGCAGAAGTTTCGGTATTGTTTATTCTGCCGTTGGGCTTTGCGACTGGGATGTTGGCTGCCACCATCGCGGTTGGCGGTTTTATTGGCGTACCTGCTATGATGTATGTCTTGGGAGCGCCCAGCTTGATGGCTTCCGCGACAGAATTAGTGGTTGCTTTTGTTATGGGTATGGGTGGTACCATCAAATTTGCTTGGAGTGGTTTTGTAGACGTTCGTCTAGCAATGATTATTCTAGCTGGCTCACTGTTTGGTGTCCAGTTAGGTGCGATAGGAACGACTTATGTTAAACCTTATATGATCAAGCTCGTGATGGGCGTGATTATGGTTATCGTCTTATTTAGCCGTGCCCTAATGGTACCGGTCTATTTATCCCAGCTTGAAATGATTGCAACCATCGACAAGGGGCTTGAACAGATTCTGAGCAAGACCAGCTTTGCCATTATGGTATTTGCGTTAACCTTGGGGGCTGTGATTATATTAGGTGCCATGTGGCGGGGAAGGCGGGCTGAAACTGCCTAACTAAAACCACTCCAAGTGTGGCAACAACAAATTAAGGAGAAATGAAAGATAAATATGACAACCACACAATCATTGCCTTTGGGGCAAATTGATAAAATCCTCTTAGCCACTGAGGGTTCTGAGTTTAGTGCCGGTGCCGAACAGGAAGCCATTAATCTAGCCAGTCGATTGGGGAGTCATTTGTGTGTCATGTCCGTGGTGCATGGCTTCCCCGAAGAGGACGCACTCGCTCTTGAGCATATCATCAAAAAGGAAGCTGACAAAGCCCATCGTTACATGGACGTTGTGATATCCAAAGCGGTTGAAGCGGGCGTGAAATGTGAAAAGATACTACGCAATGGCCAAACTCCCTACCAGGAAATCGTCGATACTGCCGAAGAGCAACAAGTTGATCTGATTATCATGGGTAGACATGGTAAAAAGAACATGATGCGGCTTTTGGTTGGTGCGAGTACTGCCCAAGTGATCGGCGATGCCCATTGCAGCGTGCTGGTGACTCCTAGAACGACTAAAATTGAGGGTAAAAACATTTTGTTGGCAGTGGATGGTTCGCCTTACGGTGACCGGGCGACTACCGCCGCGATTAATTTGGCTAAACGCTTAAACGCGCCGATTACGCTGATCTCGGTCATCCACAGCGAGCATAAAGAAAGCCGTCGCCGAGAAGCTGAAACGGTTATTGATCGTACCAATAAACTTATGCAGGCGGAAGGTATTCGTGTAGAAAGTCAGATAGTGACGGGTAGATACGCTGAAAGCATTGTTGAAACCGCGGAAAATGTCGGTTGTGATTTGATCATAGTAGGTAGTCACGGACGTACTGGCTTGAAAAAACTCTTGCTTGGTAGTGTCTCTGAGCGAGTAATTGGTTTAGCGCAGACTGCTGTGTTAGTGGTAAAAGGATAAAGTAATTTATTTTGATAGATTTCGGATAAAAACAAGAAGATAAGGAATTGGATAAAAAGCCAAGTTTTTTTAAACTTGGTTTTTTTTTGCCACCCGTTTTGTATCAGACTATACAGCAAGGCAGTCTAAAACATGCAGACAATTCGACGTTTTTTACCTTTTTTAAGATGGTTCCCTATGAGTGGGGATACCATCAGAGCGGATTTAATTGCCGGTATTACGGTGGCTTTAGTGTTAATTCCGCAATCAATGGTTTATGCAGTATTGGCGGGGTTACCCGCTTACTATGGTTTATATACTGCTTTCCTGCCGGTTATGATAGCCGCATTATGGGGTTCTTCCAATCAGTTGAGTACTGGCCCGGTTGCGGTTGTTTCTTTATTAACGGCCTCAACAATAGCTCAGATGGTGCCAGAAATTGGCAGCTCTGAATTTATCAGTTTGGCAATCATGCTCGCTTTCTTGGTAGGCGCATTCCAATTCCTATTGGGCGTATTCAGACTGGGCGTGATAGTCAATTTTCTGTCTCATCCCGTCATTCTTGGCTTTACCAATGCAGCCGCATTGATTATCGCCTTTTCTCAATTAAGTCAGATTTTTGGTGTTTCCATGCCCCGCAGTGAATATTTTTTAGTTGATGTTTGGGGAGTGATTATGCAAATTGGCAGTACCCATATTCCAACCCTGTTATTTGGAGTCACTGCTTTTGCCATCATCTGGTTTTTTAAACAGAAATATCCAAAACTCCCAGGAGTCTTAATTGCGGTTGCGGCAACCATCTTGGCGAGCTGGTTAATTGGATTTGAAGGAATGGGCGGCAAAATTGTCGGCAAAATTCCGCAAGGTTTGCCTTCATTTGCGATACCGACGTTCAATATGAGCATTATTATTTTGGGGGAAATGGTCATTAGTGCTATGGTGATTTCACTAATTGGTTTTATGGAAGCCATTTCAATTGCCAAAGCGATGGCCGCTGAAACCAAAGAGCCTATTGATCCCAATCAAGAATTAATTGGTCAGGGGCTTGCCAATATGGCCGGCAGTATGACCCAATCTTATCCAGCCAGTGGTTCCTTCTCCCGTTCAGCCGTCAACCTGAATGCTGGTGCCAAAACCGGTATGTCTTCTGTTTATACCGCCGTTATCGTCATGATTACCTTGCTGTTTTTAACCCCATTGCTTTATCATTTACCAAAGGCCGTTTTGGCAGCGGTGATTATGATGGCCGTCTTTGGGCTGATTAACTTTAAAGCGATTAAACAGGCCTGGCAGATATCCAAACACGATGGCATAACCGCAATAGTGACTTTTGTCGCAACACTGGGTTTGGCACCTCATCTGGAAATAGGGATTTTGATTGGTGTCGGTTTGGCTATTATCTTATCTCTTTACCGCACCATGAAACCTCGTCCGCTTTAGGTCGTTATAAAGACGGTACTTTGCGCGATGATTAAAGTCCATCCAGACTTGCCTACCCGTGAATTGTAGCCATTCGTTTTGAGGGTTATTTATAGCGTTTCCCGTTTGAATAAACGACACCTTGCACACGGGCACCCAATTAAACTCTGATGTTACGCGCTCCAGTTCCAATTGGTCTGAATCAGGATTTTCAGAATTTGAGGATTTTCTGGATGAGATTGTCGCTTAATTGAAAAATATCCGGCAAATCCTGATTCAGACAATTAGACGCATTCGGCGTAACATCACTTATATCAATTCATGCCCCATTGACCAATCCGTTAAAAATCATAATTCAAAATATCACCGGTTCGTCGGCAAATTTCTCGTCCATAATCCGTCCAGAGTCCTTGTCCCCAATAACGGTAGCAACTGGTTTGGGAGGTCATCAGATGATACAGGGCATTACGGTATCTATGCTCGTTGGTGGGAATGCGTCCTTTAAGGGCTTTCTCGTTGAAAAGTACACTGGCTTCTTCCATAGGCCCCAAGACATTTTCGTAGCCCTTTACCCAAGACAGGTCGTTAGTCCAACTCCCCCCATCCAGATGAAATTGCTGGTCTTCTTTTTTCAGTTCCTCAATGGCTTGCGCCATTTTCTCTGGACCATCGCCTGGTTTGACACGTTCCCAAATACGTTTCTGCATAACCGGCTGAACCACCGGAAAATCTTCTTCCTTGATACCCATTGCAAAGAGATGTTCCAAATATTCGGTGGCATTCATCAGCGGCGTATCTGAGCCGCTGGCATCATTGGAGACTTCAAAGAATTTGTGCGGAAATTCGTTCATCATCACACCACCATTTTCACCGTCCGCAATCTGGGTGATCAGGGGCGGAATTGGCTTGCCGTTCAAGTCCCAGCGAGATTGTCCTTTGGCTTCATAGTAGGGCTGCATTTGTGCAACCAGTTTGGTATCGCTGCCTTGGGTTTTGATGATGGCAATAATGCTGACCGTTTCTCCGTGTGAGTTGCTACAAACCAGACGATGTGGAATGTGTGGACGATCAGGATTCCAACCGTTTTCAGGACGCTCGACACTATGTTCTTGTAGCAGTACCCATTGATAACCACAATCTTTAAGCGTTTTAACAAATTCGTAGGCGACATCTGGATGATTAGGAAGTGCCATTTCTGACGGCGAAAAGCCGCGGACTCGGCTCATCGCTTCAAGGCCGAAAATAGCCGCAAAATGATGTTGCCAAGCGAGAACATGTAGACGGTAATCTTGAATCGGTGTAGAAGGTGCCACTGCATGTCCCCAAGGACAACCGAGCCATTCTACCGCGCGTCGGTAATGAGGTTCGATGGTGATTCGCTTCAGATGATCAAGTACATCATGCAGCCCCATCTGGCGTAAGCCATATAGCAGGGTGCCGGAATATTCTAGCATGATACGCGGCTGTTTGCCTTCATCAATCAGTTGCGGGATAAATTCGCCTACGCGCTTGTAGCACCAATGGAAAACCGGGGCATTGTGGTTGTCGCCAATATACTGGTTATCCCACATGTATTTCAGATTGCTGATCATTTCAGCGGTACGGAGATCACCCCCTCCGGCCGGAATTAACGGCTGGTGCATGTGTAACGCAACCGCGCAGGCACTACGAATGCGCCCAAAATCAATTCCACTATCCGGTAAAAAAACCGGGTTTGATCGGCTGTTTTCAAGGGTTTTTTGGATAATTTTTTCAGAGCCGGAGACGTTGGGTACACCCTCAATGTCTTCAGAAAAATCGCCTGCCCAGTCAATGATGTTGGGCATCTCAAAATGGCTTTTGGGCTTGGGTGCCGGGGCTGGGATTTGAGTGTCAGCACGGGCTTTTGGAGGCGGTGTCGGTGTCGGTGTCGGTGCCGGTGGTGGGGTGTTTTTAAAAGAGGCACCACGGCTTTTAGCTTCTTCTGGAGGTGCGGCGGTTTTCGGCGGCTCAGCACTGGGGGCTTTAGGAGGCGGTGTCGGTGCTGGTGGTGTGGTGTTTTGAGAGGCACTACCGCGGCTGTTGGGGGTTTTAGGGGCCACCTCACGCGGTGAGTTTGAAGCAGCGGAGGGCACAGTCCCAACCGAGGTTGTTGTAGCCTTTGGCATACTGGTCGCCTCTTGGGGTGTTGAGGGTTTCGCTGTTTCACTGCGGTTGGTCCCTTTCACCGGCGGTGGAGAAGAGATTGGCTTTTTAGAGACGGTTGTTGACTGTGGTTCGGCTTTTTTGGGTGTTTTATCAACGACCGGTTTCGTTTCAGGTTGAACAGAAGACTTGGTGGTTGTTTCTTCTTCAACTGAAGAAGTGGTGGTTTTTTTGGAATTGCTGGTATTTTTAAAAAATTTATTCATCAAATTCACCCGGTTGAGTGTTTAAATAATAAGCTGATGTTACGCACTCCGATTCGATAATGTGTCTGAATCAGGATGGAAATAATTTGAGGATTTTCCGGATATTTTTATTGCTCAAAATATCATCCTGAAAATCCGGGAAATCCGGGAAATCCTGATTCAGACAAATTGGAACTTGAGTGCGTAACATCAATAATAAGTCTATTGAAGAAAGAGGTTTGTTAATTTCAGAGGCAACCACAACGGATTGCCCCTACGAATCAATTGCTTATGTAGGGGCAATCTGGAATGGTTGCCCGACACGATATGGCAGTGCCACATTGGGAATGACAGTGATGACATTTCAACTGGATTCCCTCCTAACTGGAATGACGGTTATTTTTTTCGGATGTGTTCGTAAATGTCTAGGTAGTGTTGACCCGGCTTATGCCACGAGTAGTTGTAGTGCATACCCTGAATGATGAGTTTGCGGAAATCATCAGGATAACCATACCACAAACCAATGGCTCGTTGCATGGCCGATTCAATACCCAGATGATCGGCCGACTCGAAAACGTAGCCGTTGCGTGCCGTAATCGCTTTGTCTGAAAAATCGCGGTCGAATATGGTATCTGCCAATCCTCCGACACTTCGCACAATAGGTACAGTACCATAGCGTAGTGCAATCAATTGTGCCAACCCACAGGGTTCATACATGCTGGGCATAATAATCATATCAGCCCCGGCATAAATCAAGTGGGCTAATTCTTCATCAAAACCAATTTCCAGATGACAGTCTTGATTATCATTCATCTGTTGTTTGATCAGCCCAAAATCTTCGTTAATACTGGCTTCTGGACTGTTGCCCAAGAGTACAAACTGTGCGCCATTCTCCAGTGAGTAGAAGAGTCCATGCCGAATCAGATGAACACCTTTTTGGACATCTAATCGGCCTACATAAGCAATGATTGGTTTAAAGTCTTTGCGTAATAAAAGCCTATCGCGCAGAGCGTCTTTGTTGCCATATTTGTCGTCTACGTTTGCAATACTGTAGTGAGAAGGAATGTGCGGATCGATTTCTGGATTCCAGACTTCATAATCTAGACCATTGAGAACCCCGCCGAATTTGTTTTGGTGAATCTGTAGGGTACTACCTAACTCATGCCCCTGGTCAGTATGATGTGCTTCCCAAGCGTGTTTCGGCGACACGGTTGTCACGAAGTTTGAGTAAACGATACCGCCTTTCATAAAGTTTAACGCACTTGGATGCCGGTTGTCTTTGAGGCGATCATGATGGTGATAATATTCGGGGCGATTTAACTGGGTGTCTGATAAAATATCTATCCCGGTAATGCCTTGAAACCTGAAGTTATGAATAGTATAACAGACACGGGGATGATACATGCCTTGAGATTGGTACATTTCAAAGAGCATAACCGGTACCAGCCCGGTTTGCCAGTCATGACAGTGGATAATATCAGGATGTTTGCCAGCCTTGTGCAGAAATTCTAAGGCCGCTTTGCTAAAAAAAGCAAATCGCATCGCATCATCCTGGAAGCCGTAATAACGGTCCCGATTAAAAAAGTTATCACCAGAATGGGATTCAATAAAAAAACATTTGCGCCCATGCACAAATCCAAACCAGATGGAACAATGAATAGTGCCCCCACCCCAGGGCACCCATAAGTCTTGATAAGCGATATGTAGGCCCCAAATATGGTCAAAGCGCATGCAATCATACTTTGGTAAAATGATTTCCACTTCGTGGCCACGTATTTCTAATTCTCGGCTCAGACCATAAACCACATCCGCTAACCCGCCCACTTTTGACACCGGGGCGCATTCAGAAGCAATCATTACGATGTGCATTGTTGTTACTCCTTAAAAATAGACCGCTCAAAACGGACTGTTTTGATAGTATTTACGCGATGTTTAATAGTTCTTCCTCATTATAAAGTTTTCTGAAAAATATAACCCATTTGGGGTTCCCTCTAGTTTCACCATGGGCTTCTTAACTAAAATGATAGCTTATTTGAGTTTGTTTGTGAGTGCTTTTTTAGCCGCAACATTGCTACCGCTGTCTTCTGAAGTTCTTTTGGCGACGTTGATATTGTCAGGAGAGCACCATTTAATGTGGCTATGGATTTGGGCAACGCTGGGCAATGTGACCGGTTCAATAGTTAATTGGGGGCTTGGGCGATATTTTATTCGTTTAATTGCTCAAAGTGGTTTTTTGTTCAGTCAACGTGAAATTCACCAAGCACAACACTGGTTTTTGAAATATGGTATTTGGACACTCTTATTAGCGTGGTTACCCGTCATCGGTGATCCATTGACTTTGGTTGCTGGGATATTTCGAGTTCCAATTTTGCTGTTTACAACACTGGTTTTTTTGGGAAAAGGTTTTCGATATTTCATCATTATCTATTTGGTTGCATAGCCTAAATAACTCAATCGTCAAGACTTATAAATTCAGAGAAAAACTAAATAGGTGGTGAAGAGCTATGGATATATCCCCCCGTGGATTGGGGGGGGTGAGTAAGAGTTAAAATACCATAATGGCGAAGGTAGTTAGGTGCCTGAAGCATAACAGCTATTTGGATTGATTTATGAACTGATTTATGAACTGATTATTAACAAATTCATTTCAAATTTCAAATCAAAAAAACATATCGCTCCGTGATTGATATTAAATAACATTGAATTGAGCTTTGCATTTAAAAATTGATTCCTCTTCCAATTTTTTAGTTGTTACGAATTGTTTCAATTTGCTCATTCATACGGCGTAAGCGATTAGCCATCACCTGCATGACATCAAGTGCAAAGTTTGGTGTATGTTGAATCAGAAAGGTAAAGTGCCGCCGACTGATGGGCACCACTTTACATTCCGTCTTGGGAATCGCGGTTGCACTTCTGGGGTTAGTATCAATCAGTGCCATTTCGCCAATAATATCCCCCTGGCTGACGGTGTCAATAACCTTGCCTTTAACTATAATATCTACATCTCCTTCTATAATGGCGTACATGACTTTGCCGGTATCTCCTTCCTTGAAAATAACTTGACCCGCCGAAAAAGAGACAAAGTCCTCTGAATTTGAAAAGAGATTTAATGCAGTCATCCTAACACATTTCCTCTACTATTTGACTGACTTTAAAAATATTGCCGGTTTTCACTTCAACTTCCCCCCTTTTAGAAAAGTAGCGTGCTATGTTCCTGAAAAATGTTCATGATGAGAATTATGAACGCGGTGAACAAGGTATTTAGGAAACAACAAACCAGACCGGTTTAAAAAACGTTCCCGTGCTGACGTATAAGCTAAAACTTGACCGTGCAGAGTATAACAGAACACGGTCAAATTTTCGGTTTTTTATTTAGGAAACTTAACAAATCCACCTAAATTTTACCTAAGCCGGTAATACTTTCCAAACCTGGATATTCTGAAAAAATCCATAAGACGAACGTTCAGTATCGCACAAATTTCCGTTTTGTAATGGGAATAAAGGGTTGATTTGAATCTTATTAAATCAATGACTTATAAAACGGCATTGATATAAAATTTTTTTGAAAAAAAACTTGTTCAGATCAAAGTTTTTGCATGTCAAAAACTGTCATTTTTACATCGATATTCACATTTGCACCAGGAGACTGGATTGTGTCCCACTATTCATTTGTCATTCGTAGGCATTTCAGTAAAACGCATCGACAAATCCACTGCCCGTATATCTTTAGTTATTGCGCCCACTGAAATAAAATCGACTCCCGTCTCAGCAATAGCCCGTATGGTTTCTAAATTGACACCGCCCGACGCTTCCAATGTCACCTGACTTGGCGGCGCGGTGAGAGAGTTTTTCTTGAAGGGAGGAATATTCGGCGGTTGGGCTGACACCAGTGCCACCGCGTCGCGCAATTGGGGCACCGTGAAATTGTCCAGTAATAGGCTATCTACTCTGGCGGCTAGGGCTTCCTTAATTTGTTCCAGCGTCTCAACTTCAACTTCTACCGGTAACCGTGCCGCATGCCGGGCTTGGTTAATGGCTTGGGTGACAGAACCGGCTGCAACTATATGATTTTCCTTAATTAAAAAAGCATCATAGAGACCCATACGGTGATTAGTGCCGCCGCCACAGCATACCGCGTATTTTTGGGCACGGCGTAAACCGGGCAAAGTTTTGCGGGTATCTAAAATACGGGCTTTGGTACCACTAATCGCATTGACATAGCGTTGCGTTTGAGTCGCAGTGCCGGAAAGTAATTGCAGAAAATTAAGGGCTGCACGTTCTCCGGTGACTAAAGCCGGTGCTGGGCCTGTTAAATTGCACAAAACTTGATTAGGAAAAATCGTTTCACCGTCTTGGGCGTACCAAGTGATATGCACTTGACTATCTAGTTGTTTAAACACTTCTTCAAACCAAGCAGTGCCGCATAAAATAGCTTGTTCTCTGTTAATTACATTGGCATCTGCTGATGTGTTTGAGCCAATCAATAGGGCAGTTATATCGCCGCTACCAACATCTTCTGCTAAGGCACGCTTCACCGTTTCTGCCAAATCGGAAGGTAATTGTGTTTTTTTCATTAATAAGGGTCAGTATCGTTGTCATTGGATATTGGATATTGGATATTGGATATTCCAATTTCAAGAGTCTGTTGCCAAATTATTGAGCCATTACAGCAAAACAATAATTTACCAGTAGCTGATGTTCGATAAGTTATTGATTTATAGTTGCACGTCCCTCTGAAGTTTTAAATTGAAAATTGAAAAACGTGTACAAAAACTGTCCATTTTCTATTTTAGTACGATTGCCGTAATATCAGTATATCGCCGCGTTGGGTAAACTCTAAATGTCTCAAAAAACTCATCCCTAATAAAATTTCATCAGAGGACATATACGGATTAATACTGGCTGGCACCTGGTACAGTTCAATCTCCCCCAAAGCCACGCGCTCAAGTTCAGTACTATAAGTTGTGATTGTCCCATTGGCGGTATCAGCCAATATCGGAGCCCCTCGCGCCAAATTGAGGCGACGAGCAACATTCTCAGGAATGGACACTATCGTTGCTCCGGTGTCTAGCAAAAAATTCACCGGTTGACCATTAATCATGCCACTTGCCACATAATGTCCGCCGTGATTCTGTTGTAGTGTCACCTCACAATAGCCATCTTGACCACATTTACTGATTGGTTTTTGATTTGGATTATACTGCTTACCAAGAAAATGGTTAAAAAACAAGAATAATAACCCCAGTACGAGTAACCAAGCTGCATAAATCATGCCCTTTCCAAGGCGTTGCGGAGAGTCATTCATAATTGGTATCACTACATGATTTTGTGGTATATAGCGTTTTAATAAATATTCAAGCCCAAAGCCAATGAATCTATCCCACTGTTCAATAAATGGTGAATAATGATTTTTTTTCGACTTGACTCCGATTTCTTAAATCAAAAAATCATAATCAAAGTTAATTACGCTTTTTTTTTTATCCGTTGTCTGAATCAGGATTCACCGGATTTTAGGATTACCAGGATTTTCCAACCAAGACTCAACATAAAATTTGGGTGATTCTTTAATATTATTGGTTTTAATCCTGAAAATCCTCAAATTCTGAAAATCCTGATTCAGACAAGTGCAACTTATGACGAAGTATGGTATAAAGTCAAATTTTAAAATTTTATTTAAACACATTAACATATATCCGATAATGTTTGTCTAATAATGCCACATTTTTTCTTTTTTGACTCGATATTTCTAAATATCAATCCTGAAAATTCTTAAATCCGTGTAATCATGTTCGCCTTTTTTTCAGCAGCCAAAGCAAGTAGCACGTATAATAAAAGCTAATATGTTATATTACCCCTACCAACAAATTCGATATTCAGCAATCCCTTGGGGTTGCGTTCTATTATACTCAATTCAATCAATGACTTAAACCTCGCATATACTGAACGTAGTTGAAATCCGTGGAAAATTTATTGACGGAGAAATCGAATTTTTTTAAATTAAAATTAAATTTCTTTCAATGATATTTTTTAGATTCTCAAAAGACGAGCAGTATAAAAAACAGTTGACTTTTTCGTTGTGAAACAATTACGCGCCTTTTGGCTCTCATTACTCAGCAGTGCCCGTGACTTAAGCCCTATCATCATAGTGATTGCTTTTTTTCAATTCATTGTCTTACAACAACCTATTCCAGATTTAGCCAATCTAATAGGGGGCATCTTTTTAGTCATGCTCGGGCTGAGCTTATTTGTGTACGGATTAGAAATCTGCCTATTCCCATTGGGAGAAAATATGGCTTACGCCTTTGCTCGCAAAGGCAACGTCTGGTGGCTACTGGCTTTTGCGTTTGCGCTGGGATTTGGCACGACCGTCGCCGAACCCGCCCTGATTGCCGTAGCCGACGAAGCCGCCAAAGTGGCAGCCGTTGGAGGCGTTATCGCCGAAACCGAGGCAGCGAAACAAAGCTATGCGAATGGCTTACGCTTAACCGTCGCATTATCAGTAGGAATAGCCATCGTCATCGGCGTTATCCGTATTCTCAAAGGATGGCCGATACATTATTTAATTATGACGGGTTACCTCGGAATTGTCATTATGACCGCTTTTGCGCCCCCATGGATTATTGGCATCGCCTACGATTCTGGCGGCGTAACCACGTCAACCATTACCGTTCCATTAGTCACCGCACTAGGGGTTGGCTTAGCGTCCAGCATCAAGGGGCGCAACCCGATGATTGATGGATTCGGCTTAATCGCTTTTGCTTCACTCACACCAATGATTTTTGTCATGCTTTATGGCATATTGGTACAATAACATGGATTGGGGGCAACCACAAGGGATTGCCCCCTGACGTAGGGGCAATCCTTTATGGTTGCCCTTAATTTGAGGAACCAAAAAAATGAGCGGTTTAAGCAATTTTCTTATTATCCTACTGGAAACGGTGCGGGATGTACTTCCCATTGCAGTAATTATTTTTGGTTTTCAATTGTTTGTGATCCGCCGCGCTATTCCTCAACTCAAACGGGTTTTATTAGGGTTTGTCTATGTCATACTGGGATTAGCACTGTTTCTCCAAGGCTTAGAGCAAGCCCTATTCCCATTGGGCAAACTGATGGCGCAACAATTGACCGATCCCGCTTTTATTTATCCGGGCGGTGAACCGGTAGGCGGCATGGTACATTGGACTGACTATAAATGGGTTTACCTATTTGCTGCTGCTATTGGTTTTGCAACGACCATTGCCGAGCCGTCACTGATTGCGGTGGCTATCAAAGCCAATGATGTGTCCGGCGGCACGATAACGCTGTGGGGATTACGGATATCCGTTGCGGTTGGAGTAGCGATTGGCATTGCATTAGGGACTTTTCGCATTGTCACGGGGACACCATTACATTACTATATCATTATCGGCTACATCATCGTCATCATACAAACCTTTTATGCGCCACGCATGATTGTCCCATTGGCTTACGACTCCGGCGGAGTCACAACCTCTACCGTTACCGTACCACTGGTAGCGGCACTTGGCTTAGGATTAGCGGCAACCATCCCAGGGCGTAGCCCACTCATGGATGGCTTTGGCTTAATTGCGTTTGCGAGCCTATTTCCAATCATAACCGTGATGGGCTATGCACAGTTATCAGTTGTCAGCAAAAAGTTCTCTATTAATCACCAATAGAACAAAACTCAATTTCTGGGGGTTATAGTGCATTTCAAATTAATCATTGCTTTTGTTACCGAAGATAAAACCAACAAGGTACTCGATGCTGCCCGCAAAGCCGGAGCCACCGGTGCCACCGTGATTAATCACGCCCGGGGCGAAGGCTTAGAACCGCCGAAAACGTTTTTCGGTTTAAACTTAGAAACTCAACGCGATGTACTGCTACTTTTGGTTGAGGAGCATTTGTCTCGAAAAATTTTAGAAACCATTGCCCAAGTTGCTGAATTTGAAGAACATATTGGCGCGGGCATCGCGTTTCAAATTGATGTGGAAGATGCCATTGGTATCTCCCATCAGGTCAGAAAATTAACACAAGTGGTGGAAGAAGAAATATGAATCATATCAAACCGGTCCGGGTGCGTGATGTCATGAAAACGGAATTTGACCGTGTGGACGGAATCATTACGGTTGCGGAAGCACTGAGTCGAATGAAGTATCCCGAAGTCAGAGCGTTAATTGTGAACAAACGTCATGAAGATGATGAATTTGGGATGTTGTTTTTAATGGACATTGCTCGCCATATCCTCGCCAAGGATCGTTCTCCGGAGCGAGTGAATGTTTATGAAATCATGGTCAAACCGGTCATCACCGTCTCGCCGAAGATGGATATCCGTTATTGTGCCCGTTTGTTTGACCATTACAACGTGTTACGCGCTCCGGTGATAGAAAACGATGATCTGATTGGTATTGTCGGATTTTCCGACATCGTGCTACGGGGCATGGAAAGTTATCGTAAATAGCAGTTGGAGTTGGAGTCCAAAGCTTCAGCTTTGGGCCGCACAAAGCTGAAGCTTTGGACTCCAACGTTAATAACGATATAGTAGATAAAAATTATTAACCTATCATTTAATTCACATTTTTCCTCACGGAGTTTTTTTATGCGACAAACACTGGTTTTCCTACTAATGACGATGGCTTTTCCATCGGCGTATGCATTTTGTGATAACAAGCCGTGCGATACGCCGTTTTTGTGTTATGAGCGGGAATTGTGCCGCTTCAAAGAGAACGCTAAATCGAGTATCGCGCTGACGATGAAGCAATTAACGAGAGAGTATCAACTCAAATTGACCGTGACAACCGACTCGTTGAAGAGAGAATATGAGGCTCGGTTGGTTGAGTTTGAAAAACAGCAGCGCGGTGACATGACGGAAGCTTTGGATCTGACCAAAATCGCTCGCGAGTCGTTTGAACAGACTCAATCGTCGATAGCGATGACGCTTTCTGAGCTGACGACTCAATATCAGGACGAGCTAACCGCTGTCACCGAGGACTTGATCGATAAGTCTCAAATTAGGCTCAACGCTTATGAGCAAGCTTATCGCCAAAAAATGGAAGCGGAAGCGAAAAAAATAGAGGCGGAAGCGAAATTGGCTCAACTGGCTCGTGAATCGGTCGAAAAAGATGCTCAGCAAGTTCGGTTGATGTTGGAACAGTTATCGGTGGCTCGTCCGTGGGAACCGGCACTTTCTAAAATGGACGACAAGTTGTCCAACCAAATCGCGGCGGTAGAAGAGAAAATGGACGACAAGTTGTCCAACCAAATCGCGGCGGTAGAAGAGAACTTATCCAAAAAAGTGGACGAGCAGTCGTCCACAGTTTTTCAAGACCGTTTACCAGATGGCCGTTTAGGGCCAAAAATGGTCAGGCTGCCGTCGAATACCTTTCGGATGGGTGACAACCTCGAACATTCCGTTTCTGTCGAAAAGTTTGCGATGGGGCAGTATGAAGTGACTGTCGCAGAGTTCCGACAATTTGTGAATGCGACTGGATATAAGACTGATGCTGAAAAAGGTGAGGGCTGCTATTCGTTTGATGGTAGCAGTTGGCGTCAAAGGAAAGATGCTAACTGGCGCAATGTTTACTTTTCTCAAGACGATACTCATCCGGTTGTTTGTGTCAGTTGGCATGATGCCACCGCTTATGTCAAATGGTTAAGCGAGCAAACCGGCCATCAATACCGTTTACCAACCGAAGCCCAGTGGGAATATGCCGCTCGTGCTGGTACAGAAACCCAGTATTGGTGGGGCAACGAGGTTGGCACCAACAATGCCAATTGTTATAACTGTGGCAGTCGTTGGGATAAAAAGTCAACGGCTCCGGTCGGTTCGTTTGCGGCGAATCCATTTGGGCTGTTTGATACGGCTGGCAACCTGTGGGAATGGACGTGTTCCGAATATCAGAATAAGTACGCCGGCAAGGAACAACAGTG
>Ga0233403_10000658_pt1 | contig 16389 bp, 12 predicted proteins | sample Na_oxic_1_MG_FD_179866 | JGI IMG/M metagenome (GOLD analysis project Ga0233403, IMG submission 179866) | Seawater microbial communities from Saanich Inlet, British Columbia, Canada - Na_oxic_1_MG | ecosystem: Environmental > Aquatic > Marine > Inlet | place: Canada: British Columbia | collected...
TAATTTGCGCTGTTTTGGAAGTTAAAATCCATTTAAAGCTGCCCGTTTTTGCGTGCAAAAACGGGCAGCATGTTAGTCACCTTTAGGTGACTTGAGCTTTTAGACAACTGCTTTAGCTGTTGGCTGTCTGTTGGCTGGGTGGTCTGATCATTAGAGCGATCCTGCACTAGTTATTTTAGCGTGAAAGGAAAAGGCGCGAGCCATTTTATCCTCGGAAACTAAGCCTCGTGGTGCTCCAAAAAACAAGGGGCGTTTTTCTGCGCTCAATCAATAATTCATTGACGGGCATTTCTCGTTTTAATGATCTCAAAAACGGGTTTGCTGAAGAAGAATAATAAAGGGCCGACAACGTGTTTTTGTCGCCCACCATTCAATAGCAGCCCCGAATCAATCCGTTTATTCCCCAAAACAAAGTAACGAAGCTTCGCTACGTTTATCCGTTGTACTATACACACACAATCCCTGTCATTCACCACAAAAGGAATTCATCTATGCGCTATTTATCAACTCTCTTACTCACAATCAGCCTAACAACCGTTTTGGCACAACCCAGCCATCAAGATTTGTTATACTCCGCTGACATCACCACCGGTGAAGCGCGTTTATTTGGAGGCATCACATTAGATGGCGACTTTCGGCGCGTTGACAAAACACAGAAAGCCTTTGGCACCGTTTGGCAAGTGGAATCAGGCAAATTAATGAGTTTGCGTTTTCACTTGCCCGTCGCGATTGACAACTGTCGATTAAAAATACGTGAACTCGGTATGCCGCGTCGTGAGGGCCTTGAAACCACGTCGATTTTGTTCCTGAACGATAATCGTATCCAACGCTTAAAAGTCGCCGAACCGCACGAACCACAAACCCGTTTTTATAACTTAGCCCAACACCTACGGGCCGGCGATAATGTCCTGAAAATCGGTGGACTTGATCATGATTTAGGCCTTCAAAGCTTCGTCATTCATTGTACCGCGCCATTGCCAGTCGCCACTGCGACTCAAATCGACAATGCGCCCCGTATCACCCTACTCGCACCCATTGCAGGGCAATCTATTTCTGCCGAGAAACCCTTAGATATCGCTTGGGCAACCGATAATTTACCCGACTATGCCCGCTTTGATATTGATTATTTAGGCAAAAACGGCCAATGGCAACCCCTTGACAAAGGCATTCCGCACAACCACCCCACCAAAATGGGGCAACGTGGCTTTTATCGTTGGGCACAACTTCCTACCGTTCTCCATCCCCAATTACAAGTACGCCTCCGTTACGATCCTAAACAACCCGCCGCCGGTAGCACTTGGACAGAACCCACCACCAACATGACTTTTGTTTATATCCCCCCCGGTTGTTTTCAAATCGGCAGTCCCAAAAGTGAAATCGGGCATCAACCCGATGAATCACAAACTCGTTTCTGTCTCGAAGGTTTTTGGATGGGCAAAACCGAAGTCACTAATGCACAATACCAATATAAACAAAACCATGACAGCGGCCAAGGCTTTAATCAAGATAACCAACCCGTCGTCAAAGTCAGACGTTCACAAGCCCATCACTTTGCCCAATGGTTATCACAAAAAACGGGTAAAACCTTCCGTCTTCCCACCGAAGCCCAATGGGAATACGCCGCCCGCGCAGGAAAAACCACCGCCTACACTTGGGAAAACGACTCAAACGCCGCTTGCCAACACGCCAACATCGCCGATATCAGCTGGCGCACCCATCACAAAGCCGCAACCAGCGAAACCTGCACAGATCACCATGCCCTGACAGCACCAGTCGCCCAATTTCAAGCCAATGACTTTGGACTATATGACATGAACGGCAATGTAAGCGAATGGACATGCTCCACAATGCCATTTGATAGCCGCTACACAACAGCCAACCGCTGTGATTTAAACGGATTGATGTCCATGCCCCTCATTCGCGGCAGCCATTTTGCCCAATCAGGCAATCAAATACGCCTCGCCAAACGTTTTTGGAGTTTTGAAAACCCACAGCAAATTGGTTTTCGGTTAATTAGAGTGTCGGCCTCTCAACCATAACTTCTTCAACACAGAGACACAGAGGAACACAGAGTTTCACAGAGATTTTTTTAACAACTTGTTCTCTCTATGTAATATTTTGTGCTATTCTGTGTTTAAAAAAAGTAATTTATGGTCAGAATTAATAAAAAACGGGACAATCATTATGGACAAAATACTAACCCTTTCAGAGATTGAAGCGCAATTCAAATCAGAATGGGTACTTGTTGCCAATCCAATCACTAATGAAGCATTAGAAGTGCAAAGTGGCAAAGTCGTTTTTCACAGCCCTGATCGTGATGAAGTTTATCGCATGGCAAAGGCAATGCACCCGACACGATTTGCGGTACTTTATACCGGGACAATTCCCTTCAATGCAGGGATTGTGTTATGAATTTTCAATTTGACGGCCAGCAAGGATTAATCATCGTTCATGCCGAATTGACGGGCCCCTTAGGCAATGCCGTATTAAGGTTAGCACTTGATACTGGTGCGACGATAACTTTAGTCAATGTGGATATACTGGTTGCTATTGGATACGATCCTTCTAGCAGTTCAAGTCTTATAGATGTCACAACGGGTAGCTGTGTCGAATCCGTACCCAGTATCACTTTGAGTAAGATTTTCGCTTTGGGACACACACGTACATATTTTCCAATTCTTGCTCATACGTTACCGCCGAGTTCAGGAATTGACGGTGTTCTTGGACTGGATTTTCTTCGTGGGCGCTCCTTGTCTCTTGATTTTAGTAACGGGAAAATCAATTTAGTGTAATAACTCCAATTTAGCTTTCCGAATTAATTTGGGGAAAATAAGATGTCTAGTTGTAAATTATGTCAGTCGTCTGATATTTCCATTCTAAAAGCTAAAGATAGCTTTACTTATAAAGGACAGAAAATTGAATTTGAGGTTGAATACTCTGTCTGTAACGCTTGCCAAAGAGAATTTATAGATAGTCAACAAATTCAGAAAAATGATGCCAAAATTCTGAGAGCCAAAAAGCTTGCGGAGGATTTGTTGTCATCTGAAGAAATACAGACAAATCAGCGTAGATCATGATAATCAGCGTCATCAGCGTTCTATCATATCACCGTTATGCCTGTACCGTTTTTTGGATAGACTTGATTTGTTTTTTGCCACGGAAAAACACGGAAAAACACGGAAATATTCCGTGCTTTCTGTGTCATTCCGTGGCTAATATCCCAATTCATCATTCTCAATTACCCAATTCCCACTGTTTGAACACTGATAAAAGTTTGGAGAGACTACCCCATTCCAGAGGAATTGAAAAATGCGTTATAGATACAAACCGGTATTTGATGGTGATGAACTGATTGCCTTTGCGTATTGGACGGGTAAAACGGTACAACATTATTACCTAGAAAGCCTTTTTTTGTCTCTCTGAAGTCCCTCGCGCCCCAATACCCAACACTGATCCGGTTATTAAGAGTTTAGATGGGATAAGCCTTAAAGACTATCCCAAAGAAGTACAAAGTCAAGTCAAACAATTGCGTTTAGGCTCAGAAGCCTTAACGGATGACTTGCCTGAATTGAAAAGCATCAGCAAACTTGAACAATGGTGGGAGTTTACTAATTGGTTTTGCCGTAAAGCCAATGAGGATTACGGTAAACACATTAAGTTAGCAAGAACGACAAGGCGGGAATAGAAGGAGAAAGAAGTCTTGGCAACAACGATTGTTGCTAATAAAGAAGTTAAAACCACAATAACTACAAGGATTATTTATAAAAAAGGATAAGAGTGTCAAATAGGCTTATCAATTAAAATCCTTTCTTATAAACAATCCTTGTAGTTATATGCTGGCTAATAATTGGCAAAGTGGACATTATTGTATATTTGCAACTGGCGATTGTCCTTCTGGATTCTCTCGACCGTTTTTTGCCACGGAAAAACACTTCAATACACGGAAATATTCCGTGCTTTCTGTGTCATTCCGTGGCTAATATCCTAAATGTTCAAAAGGCTCAAATTAACCTGCCGATGGCAAAAATCCACTGGATATTGTGGTAGAAACCACCCAACGGCAATTAGCCAAAGATTGCCCAGAATGTGGTGAAGTTTTACAAACCATTATTCCCATCGCGCAACAGGATAACTTGAATCAAACTCACCAAGTGCTGGCACTATTGCAAAACCAGTTTTACCATGAGAATATATCGCCCTCCTTCCGCAGCACATTGAATGCCGTATTCAGTGAAATGGGATTACAAGCGATGCCAGCGGCCCAAGTGCAAAACACTTTTGATGGCTTACCCCGTCTGAGTGGAATCAGTCTAAAATTCATAGCCGTTGATGACACGCTACAAACGCAATTCAAGCCACTGGGTTTGGAAATGGGTTCGGGCAACAGTTTACCTGCACCTCGTTTGGCTATACCGGTGCCAGCAGAATCGCCTCAAAATAGGATGGCGGTATTTAAGAAATTTTTATGATAATCATGGCAAAATAAATTTTGCACTCCAAATCCGCTGTACTATATAGTTTGTCTATATAAATATGGCCTGTTGGCACCTGCGAAGTCTTTGGTGGATAGTGTTCTAAGTCAATTAGGCCAATATCAAAAACAGTGGGATTTGGGGCAAAAGACGCTCAAGTTTTTGGGGATTTAAAAAATCACTGGGGGCAAGCAATCACTAAGACGCGCAATGGCTTCTGCACCGCTTAATGGTATAGCAATCTGTCCATTGGGTACCTCATATTCACGCGGGTTAATCCGGATCAAAGTGCTGTTATATTTCTTAGCGAATTGTTCTGAGTAAAGTCTAATCGTCACCACTGAAGTGCCCGCGCCAATTTCAAGAATGGCTAATTTGCTTTTTTGATGCTGTTGTTGGTTCAAAAACATCCAAAGTCTTTCAAGTTGTTTTCTGGTTCGATCTTTATTCCAAGTGCCATCACTGAACATCAAGACATTGGGGCGCGCTATCGTGCCACACTGTTCACATTGCGGTAAGGGGGGTATGGCTTCAAAAGCATCTTCATCTATTTTGATATCGAGCGGTTGAACGGCCCAAATGTCACGACAACAGGGTGTGGTACATTGTAGATAATGTATGGAACCATGACATTCGGCTATTTTTTCTTCATCGTATCCCGCTTTTTGAAATTGGCCATCAACATTTGAGGTTAAAACAAAATAGCCGCTTTTTTTAGAACGGGCTATTTCAAGTAATTGCAAAAAACCATGATGGGGTATGGCATTTCGATAGAGATTTAACAGATGGTTGTAAAATGCCCAAGCTAATTTCGGATTGCGATCAAACCATTGAGGGTTTGCCATTTGAATCAAAGACAGGCCTCGTTTTGCAGTAGGTGGGTAGTCTTTCCAAAAACCCTTATCTCCCCTAAAATCAGGTAGGCCCGAATCGACACCTAAGCCGGCACCGGCCGTAATCAGTAGGGCATCTGCATTGAATAACACTTTCGCGGCTTGTTCTATTGTGTTGTCTAATGTCATCGCGATATCAACGATCAATTATCACATCAGTGTTAATCAGTGTCATCATGAGAATCTGCGTTCTATAGATTTTCATAAAATCATAATAAGGGCGAACGACAAGGGCGAACCGGGTGCTATTAAAAGTACATGGTTTTTTTATAAAAAGCTTAAAACGCACAACCCCGAAGGGGTTGAATGTGAAACGCAGTAACGAGCGTAGCGAGATCATAGCCCCAGGTGGAACCTGGGGTTCCAGGCCATGCCGTTTTAATCACACCCGGGCGAACCTACGTGTTCGCCCTTTTGATTATCAGATTTGCACGGTGATTTTACGTGGCTTCGCCAATTCCCGTTTCGGGATGCTAATTTGCAATACGCCGTTTTTGCCATTGGCACTGATTTTGTCAGAATCAGCCGTATCGGGTAAGCTAAAGCGACGATAGAAGCTACCGCTGGTTCGCTCAACGCGCTTGTAATTTTGCCCTTCATCCTGATTTTCAGATTGACGTTCACCTTTGATCGTCAGTACGGCATTTTCCATTGACAGTTCGATGTCTTTTGGATCAACGCCCGGAATATCGGCTTGAATCACGAATTGTTGCGCTTCTTCTTTGATGTCAACGGCTGGCATCCAAGCACTGGTTGCTATCGCCTTCTGATCTTCTGACTGTCTGTCGTAATGATCAAAGAATTTATCCATGTCTTGGCAAAATTGATTCATCAAATTCCAAGGTTGATAAGTCATTGTTAACATGATACTACCTCCATTTTAATGCAAGTTATTACAGTGTTTAAACGGGATTGCTCTATTTAGGGTTGGCCATTTTGATTTTCAAGATTTGATGATTAATTTTTTATTAATCAATCACTTAATCCATTTTTGAGTGCGTTGATAACGCTGTTAGCCTCTATTTAGGGATAAGCATTTTGATTTTCAATATTTGATGATTAAATTTTTTTAATGTCTTGTTAATCAATCAATTATATCTTGAGTATTCAACAGGCATATAAGTAGGGACTGCTATTTTGACTTTCAAGATCATTTTGTTTTATGTCAATATTATTTATAACGCAAGAGACGCAAGAGACGCAAAAGACGCAAAAGACGCTTCGATAAGTAGGGACTGCTATTTTGACTTTCAAGATATAACGACAAAAATAACGACAAGGATTAGATATAAGAAAGGATTGGATCGTGGCTCACCCGATTTTTATCCTTTCTTATATCCAATCCCTGTAGTTAACGGTTTTTGGCAAGCACGTATCCTGCTCTTTTTTCGCCATAGGTTTTACAGTGCCCTTGTTTAAAATTTGTCGGGCCGCAAAAATAAACGATCAGGCCGGTTTTTAATGAGCCATATTGTTCTCGGTATTGAGAAACCAGTTTTTCACGACATTGTGCAATCGGATAATTTAATCGGTTACATTCTTTTTTTGACAAACCACTCAAGGAGGCGATATTGAGTCTGACGAGCATGTCATGCGTCAATGTTTCAGATGTTGGTGCGCTATCGTAACTATCGAAGAAACCAGGAATGATGGCTGTCCAAAATAGCCATATGATGAAAATGATAGGCAGACTTTTAAACAGTACGGCTTTTTTAAAAAACCGGTTTCGGGAAAACTTGATTGTTCGCAGTGCAGAAACAAATTGAGAGCGATTTCTAAAAACCTCATCAATAGGATGTGTCTTTAAGTATTCTTGAAGGTTAAAAAGTACGGTTCTCATTTTGTTTTTGCCCCAAATTGAGAACTGAGATAAAAGCGATTGAGAACGACGGATCAAAACCGAACTAATATTGTGTGTCTTTGCGTATTCTTGAATAAGCCTTTTGACATAATCCCAATGATAATAATATACTTTGTAAGCTGTCGTTTTTTGAGGAGTATGGCAATTTAAAGCACCTGCTGTGTATCCATTGAGTGAGATAACAATGAGTTTATAACAGTGGTGCTTTTTCGCTGAACCGCCTTGAGAAACCGAAAACTCGCTACCAAAAAAATTCATATATTCATTGAGCATATCCTTTTTTAATAAAGGCTTTTTCATATTTTTAGCTTGAACAATGGCATGAACCTGATCGGGTTGACTGGGATGAGAAAGCAAAATATCAACGCCCTTATCGTTCTTGCCCCCCGTGACTTGACTAATCCATCCCATTTCTTTGTACAATCCGGCCAAAAAGTATTCAAAAACATCCCCTTTATATTTCGGATTGCCTTCTAGGTTATTCAACAGATGATAGATTTGGTTAGTCTGGTTATTCAAAGCGAGTTTCAGTAGTTGATTCGCTTTAAGTAAAGCTTGATGATTCATTGTTAAACGATTCTTATCATGAAGTGGTAGTGATGCTTTTAAGCAAAGCAACCAATGGGGCAATCCCACGCGCCAGCCCTAAAAGCCTTGATTTCGATCCTTAAACCGACATTGACAGAATAACCCAATAAGTGGTGGCTAAACAAGCTCAAAGCAAGACTTTTGCTTAATTGCTAAATAACATTCAATCCCAATATTATACTTAGCATCGTCATAAGGTCGCTATTATCAGACACAGCCAACAGCTAAAGCAGTTGTCTAAAAGCTCAAGTCAGGTGGTGGTGACTAACAACCAAAGCGCAAATTATAACGGTGGGCAGTATAATTGTAATAGAGGCGAGTTATCCCTCTTTAAAACGCTGAACACAAGGGTTTTATTGAATAACTGATAACTGATAACTGATAACTGATAACTGATAACTGATAACTGAAAATAAATATGATTTTTCCCAATTATCATTCGCTCACTTCAATTTACGAAAGTGCTAATTCTCTTGTTTATCGTGCGGTTAGACAGGAGGATAATCAAGCGGTTATTCTCAAAGTACTCAAACAAGACTATCCTACGCCTGAAGAATTAAATCGCTATTGGCAAGAATATGAAATCATCAAAAGTTTTGATCTTGCCGGGGTTATTAAAACTTATGGTATTCAAAAATATCAGAATACCTTGATCATTGTATTAGAAGATTTTGGCGGTGATTCAATCAAGCAATGCCAAGATCGGTGTTCGACGATGAAAGGCTTTTTGTTGCCTGCCATTCAAATTGCGGATAGTCTCGGCCAAATTCATGGCACTCATGTTATCCACAAGGATATTAATCCGGCCAATATCGTTTGGAATGATAGCACGCATCAATTAAAAATCATTGATTTTGGGATTGCCAGCCGTTTGCCGCGTGAAAACCCTACCTTTAAAAACCCGGAGCAAGTAGAAGGTACTTTGGCTTATTTGTCGCCGGAGCAAACTGGGCGTGTCAATCGCAGTGTCGATTATCGCACTGATTTATATTCATTGGGTGTCACTTTCTATGAAATGCTGACGGGACAATTACCCTTTGAAACCATCGATGCGATGGAATTAGTGCATTGTCACATTGCCAAAATGCCAACCCCGGTTTGTGATATCAATCCTGATGTGCATCCGATTCTCAGTGACATTGTGATGAAATTGATGGCAAAAAATGCTGAGGATCGTTATCAATCGGCTTTTGGTTTGAAGGCTGATTTGGAAAACTGTCTTGAAAATTTAGACCGTTTAGGAAACCGTGGCGGTTTGCCGTTCAAATTAGCACAACAGGATTTTTCCGCTCATCTGCATATTCCACAACAACTCTATGGGCGCGAAGATGAAATCAAAGTGTTATTACAAGCCTTTGAACGTGTTAGTCAGGGGAATAGCGAATTGATGTTAGTGGCCGGTTATTCTGGTGTGGGTAAATCGGCTTTGGTGCATGAAGTGCATAAGCCCATGACTTCAAGGCGAGGTTATTTTGCTGCGGGTAAATTTGACCAATATCAGCGCAATATCCCGTATTCTGCCTTAACAATCGCTTTTAACGCCTTTTGCCATTATTTATTGACTGAATCAACAGCACAGTTAAATCAATGGCGGGAAAAAATCCTCAATGCCGTTGGCAATAATGGGCAAGTCTTAATAGATGTCATTCCCCAATTAGAATTAGTAGTCGGCCGACAACCTGCTGTTACAGCAGTCGGCCCGCTTGAGGCCCAAAATCGCTTTAATCTTGTTTTTCAAAACTTTATCAGGGCGATTTGTCAAGCGGAACATCCGTTAGTGCTGTTTATAGATGATTTACAATGGGCAGATTCTGCTTCTTTTAATGTGTTAAAACTGTTGATGACAGAAAGAGATAATCACTATTTTTTGATGATTGGCGCGTATCGGGATAATGAAGTGGATGCAGCTCATCCACTGATGCGATTGCTGGATGAGTTACAAAAAGCGGATATCACCGTTAATACGGTTCACTTGCAAAATCTCTCTGTCGCTGATGTCAACCGTTTACTGACAGATGCCTTAATGTCAAGCTCAGGCGAGGTTGAAACCTTGACTCAGTTAGTCTATGAGAAGACACACGGTAATGCTTTTTTTACGCACGAATTTTTGAAATCTTTGTATGATGAGGCTTTATTAGTTTTTGATCTCAACGGGCAAAAATGGCAATGGGATATTTCAATTTGTGCCGAAAAAGGCATGACTGACAATGTGGTGGAATTAATGGCCGGTAAGATAGAAAAATTGCCGACTAACACTATCGCTGTCTTAAAATTGGCTGCCTGTATTGGTAATCAATTTAATTTGGAAACGTTGTCGATTATCTACCCCTTTTCAGAAGCTGACACTTTAGAACATCTTTGGAATGCCATAGAAGGCGGTTTCATCTTGCCTTTGAATATGCATTATAAACTATTAGAAAAACGGGAAAAAGGGGTTGCGACAACCCGTTTTCAATTCCAACATGATCGTATTCAACAAGCGGCTTATTCCTTGATATCGGATACCGATAAGCCGGCCCTTCATTTGGAAATGGGTAGGTTGTTGAAAGCCAGCATGACTGATGTGGGAGAAAACATTTTTAAGATAGTCGATCATTTTAATCTGGGCGTTTTTCTGATTAAAAATCAAAGGGAGGCGTATGACATTGCCCAATTGAATCTCTCCGCTGGAAAAAAAGCGAAAGCAGCGGCCGCTTATGAACCCGCTTTAATATACCTAAACATGGGTAAAGAATTATTAGCTGAGGAGAGTTGGCAAGAGCAGTATGATTTGACACTGGCATTGTGTATGGAAAGCGCGGAAACGGCCTATCTCAATGGCGACTTTGAACAGATGGATAGCTTAGCAACAGAAATCCTGCAACATGCCCGAACCTTGTTAGACAAAGTCCGTGTTTATGAAGTTAAGATTGATGCCTTGCAAGCTCAAAACCAATTACTAGAAGCCGTCAATATGGGATTGGAAATTTTAGACTTGTTGGGTATCACTTTTCCCGCTTCACCGAGCCAAGATGATTTTATGCCAGCACTACAGGAAACACAATCCGGTTTAGCGGGCAAGCCGATTGACGCTCTCATTGAATGGCCAGAAATGACTGATCCGTTCAACTTGGCAGCGATGCGGATTTTATCAAGTGTTTTTTCTGCTTCTTATCAAGCTGCACCGGCTTTGATGCCACTGTTTGTGTTTAAGCAGGTGAATTTGTCGGTTAAATCGGGCAATACAGCTGAATCGGCTTTTGCTTATGCCAATTACGGTTTGATTCTCTGCGCGATTGTTTCTGACATTGATTCGGGTTATCAATTCGGTCAATTGGCTCTGAATCTATTGGAACATTTCCAAGCTAAAGAATTGAAATCCAGAACTTTTGTGATCATCAATAACCTCGTCAGGCATTGGAAAGAACCGGTTAAAGAAACCTTGCCACCGCTATTGGCCGGATATCACAGCGGACTCGAAACCGGCGATTTAGAATGGGCAGCTTGGTGTATTGTGGTACATGACTACCATGCTTATTTGTCTGGGCAGGAATTGTCCAATCTTGAACAAGATATGGCAGTGTATCGCGATAAAATCGCTCAACTGAAGCAAGAAACGCCACTTCATTGGCAGGAAATGTATCGGCAAGCTGTGTTGAACTTAATAGGAGGCGCTTCAGATTCGCCGATTCAGTCACCGTGGCTTTTAATGGGTGAATCGTACAACGAGAAGAAAATGCTACCACTTCACCTGAAAGCAAATGATAGAACCGTCATCAGTCATTTCTACTTAAACAAAATCATGCTCTGTTACCTATTTGGAGAGTATGAACAAGCGGTAGAAAATGCCACACTTGCCGAAAACTATTTAGATGGTGCAGTAGGCTTGTTGGTAGTGCCTTTCTGTCATTTTTACGACTCACTGGCTAGGCTGGCTGTTTATCCGAACCATCCCAACCCTGAAAGCGTGTTAAATAAGGTGAATTTGAATCAGGAAAAAATGAAAAACTGGGCACATCATGCCCCCGCAAATTATCAACACAAGTATGACTTAGTCGAGGCGGAAAAGGCACGCATATCGGGAGACAATTGGCTTGCCGCTCAGTTATACGAAAAAGCGATTGCGGGTGCCAATCAACATGAGTATCTCCAAGAAGCCGCTTTAGCTTATGAATTAGCCGCTCATTTTTATGCTCAACAGGGTATGGATAAATTTGCCCAAACCTATCTGCGTGAGGCTCACTATGCCTATCATAAATGGGGTGCGATGGCTAAAGTGAAGCATTTAGTTGACAAATATCCGCAATGGTTAGTACATAACCTGTCCCAACAGGAAGCGGCAATGGTGACAACAGCGACAGTCATGGTTTCTACGTCTACTCGGCAAAGTACCTCGGCTCTGTTAGATTTGGACAGTGTCATGAAAGTGGCTCAAACCTTGTCTAAAGAAATCGTGTTAAGCCGTTTGTTAGACAAAATAATGCACACGGTTATTGAAAATGGTGGCGCTGAACGTGGTTTACTGATTCTGAAGAAAGAGGAAGAATGGGTTATTGAAGCTGAAGGGGCGCTTAATGTCAATGAAATCAGCGTATTGCACTCTCTGCCTCTTGAAGGGCATTTGTCAACCGCGATTATCAATTACGTGGTGAGAACGCATGAACCAGTGGTGTTAGCCAATGCGATGCAAGAGAAGATGTATGCTGAAGATAGTTATATTCGCCAACATCAAACCCTGTCCGTTTTATGTAGCCCGATTCTTCATCAAGGGCAATTAATCGGGTTGCTTTATTTAGAAAATAATTTAATGGCAGGAGCGTTTACGCCAGCGCGACTCAAGGTGCTTGAAATCTTGTCTTCTCAATTAGCCATTTCTCTTGAAAATGCGTTGTTATATCGAACGCTAGAGCAAAAAGTGGAACAGCGCACCGCTCAACTTGCTAAAGCGAATGATAAAATTACTCACCTCAATGAGCGTCTTCAAGCTGAAAATATGCGGATGTCAGCGGAACTTGACGTGGCGGAAAAACTGCAAAAAATGGTTTTGCCTAGTGATTCAGAATTGAAAGCGATTGAGGCATTAGACATCACGGGATTTATGGCACCTGCTGATGAAGTGGGCGGCGATTACTACGATGTGCAAGTGCAGGAAGGGCGAATCAAAATCGGGATTGGCGATGTGACGGGGCATGGGCTTGAAAGTGGAGTCTTAATGCTGATGGTGCAAACGGCCGTAGAAACGCTACTGACGACCGACATTCAGAATCCTGAAACCTTCTTAATCCTGCTCAATCGCGCCATTTATAATAATGTGCAACGCATGGGCATGGATAAGAATTTAACGCTCAGTTTATTAGATTATGAAGCAGGGCGTGTCAGTTTAACGGGACAACATGAAGAGATATTAGTGGTGCGTCAAGGTGGGCAAGTTGAACGAATTGATACGATTGATTTAGGTTTTGCCGTTGGCGTGGTAGCCGATATTGCCGAATTTGTTTCACATCATGAAATACAATTAGAAAAAGGCGATGGGATTGTTTTGTATACAGATGGGATTACGGAAGCGAGGAATTTAGAGAAGGCGCTTTATGGATTGGATAGGTTGTGTGAGATCATCAGTCACAACTGGCATCGTTCAGCCACAGCAATACAGGAGGCTATTATCGCTGATGTGCGGCAACATATTGGCACACAAAAAGTCTATGATGATATTACTTTATTGGTGTTGAAGCAGAAATAAAGCCAGTCATTGCAATAGTCTTATTGTGCTATAGTAAGTACTGAACCCTAAATTTTCAGGTATTTAAAAAAACAGAAAGGGGGCAACCACAAGGGATTGCCCCTACATGACATTGTGTAGGGGCAATCCCTTGTGGTTGCCCTTGGTTGTAAAATACCTGTTTATTTGTGCTTCAGTACTTACAAAGAATTACTAGGATAAACGAATTACTATAGTACAACGAATTACTAGGATAAACGAATTATTATAGTACAACGAATTACTAGGATAAACGAATTAATCTTAGGAAAAATGAGAATGGGTGGTTTAATTTCTGAAGTCAAATTCTTACCGTATACTAAGTTAATATCTGAAAAATAACAGGGTTATCATGATTGTATTATTCTCAGTTGCCAATTTTCGTTCTTTCTCAACCGAAGAAAGCTTTTCCTTGGTTGCCAGCAAGCCATTGTCTACCTCTCATCAGACACATGTTATCCCCATTCCTGATACGACGACAGCACAGGTACTGAAAACTGCAGTGCTTTACGGTGCTAATGGTGCTGGCAAGTCTAACCTCTTCAAGGCTTTAGATTATCTGAGAATGCTGGTTTTAAAACCACGCAAAAAAAACAGCGGCACTGGGCGAGAGGTTTTTCGTTTTGCAGAAAACACTTCTCAGCTACCTTCCCGTTTTGATTTGCAATTCATCACCCAAGGCAAGCTTTACCGATTTGGCTGCGCGGTGACTGATCAATATATTATTGAGGAATCGTTGGTGCAAGTCATCGGCGGGCAGGAAAAAGCCGTGTACGAGCGCATCACGGATGAAGACGGCAAAGTGACGATTGAAACGAGAGAGGCTAAAGATAGAAATCAAAAATTGGCGGCTTTGGTGACTGTGGGCGGCCCTCAAAATCAAACCTTCTTGGCTACCATTCGAGCCACTTTGGACGAAGCCGATTATGGCGAAGAAATCGCAGCTGTTTTGGCTTGGTTTGAGAACAGCCTGACTTTGATAGCACCAGATGCTTCTTTCGGATCGCTTGGTGCCAAGTTAGCCAATGATTCAGCGTTTCGGGAATTTGCGGGCACATTTCTTAAAGCATCGGCTACCGGCGTTTCAGCAATCAAGACGCAAAAACAGGAAATAAGCGAAGAAGCGTTGCACAGTTTATTGCCTGAATCTCTCGTTTCTCGTTTGCTGAACGAAGTCGCTGATGATGAAGAGGGTAAAGCATTAGTTCAGGTGGGGAAAAATAAAGACTTCCTCATTGAACGAAGCGATAAAAACCACTATTACCGTTTAACGATTCAAACTGAACATAAGCATCATAAGGAAAAATCAATCAGTCTGGATTTATCAGAAGAATCAGACGGTACACGCCGATTACTGAATTTAATCCCCGCTTTGCACCATTTGCACAACGCGGTGTATTTTATTGATGAGATCGACCGCAGTTTGCACCCGATGTTAGTGTTGAAGTTTTTGGAATTTTTCCTAAAATCCAGTGTTGACGAACAGCGCCAGATTATTGTGACAACGCATGAATCTCATTTATTGGATTTAGACTTATTGCGTCGGGATGAAATTTGGTTTGCGGAAAAGGGTATAAACGGGGCGACACACTTATATTCTCTATCAGATTTTAAGCCCAGAAAAGATTTTGATATCCGCAAACATTACTTGCAAGGGCGTTTTAGCGCGATTCCATTTTTGGGTCATCTTGAACATTTACTGGAAGAAACAAAATGAGCCTTATTCAGCGCAAACCCAGACCACTGGATCGAGAGAACGCCGATTTTCGGGATGACAGGCTGTTCATAGTGGCCTGTGATGATACTTATGCCCCCAAGCAATATTTTAGCTTTTTCAATCTCACGCGAGTGCAGGTTCATGTTGTGCCAACCCAAGACAATTCATCAGTGGCGCAATATGTGTTGGGGAGATTGCTGGAATTTGATCATGAAGAAGATGACGAATTGTGGATGTTGCTGGATACGGATCACTGCATACAAGCTCATCATCGAAAAGGATTTATCCAAGCTATCCGAGACGCGAAGCAAAGAGGTGTTCATGTTGCCCTGAGCAAACCCTGTTTTGAACTTTGGCTATTGCTTCATTTTATGGATGAATCTGTCGTAGTCTCACTGCCCAATGCCAAAGAAACGGAAAAAGCCTTACGCAAAGCGTTGGGAGAATATAATAAAACTCACCTAAAGGAAACGGATTATCCTCTTGACTCTATACGCGATGCCTGTTTTCGGGCGGAAAAATTAGATGCAACAGTTGCCGGCGGTGATATTCCTGAGACTAACACAAGCCGTGTTTATCAACTGTGGAAAGCCATTGCCGCTAAGGCTTTGCCCTCACAACTACCTGATGCGTTAAAGGGATTAAATAAAACAAAATAAAGGCATTCTTCACTTAGCACCTATCAGTTTTTAAATTCGGGGTAAAAAAACACATACATTTACAAAGTATTTTTTATCACAATATCTTTAAGAATCATAGACTTATTCTCTGTGGTCCTCTGTGGTTCTCTGTGATCTCTGTGTTGAAAAAAAATTTTTTGACTGATAGGTGTTAAGGCATTCTTCATTTCTCTGTTTACACTTTTTGCTTGATAGGTTACCATTATTTCATTTATTTGAATATTTATAACGGATGATCGGTGCGGGCGAACCTGCGTGTTCGCCCTTTTAGAATTTTATTTGGAAGTCATGTTCACATCCAAACTTTGTGGACTATAAACCACTATCCCATCTGCTAAACGATATCCCAGATAAAAATGCCAGAGCCCTGTCTCAACAAATGGCACATTGTCTATCTGCACTTCGATAGGCTGCGCCTCGGTTTCAACTTGTTGGAATGTG
>Ga0233403_10000659_pt1 | contig 16387 bp, 14 predicted proteins | sample Na_oxic_1_MG_FD_179866 | JGI IMG/M metagenome (GOLD analysis project Ga0233403, IMG submission 179866) | Seawater microbial communities from Saanich Inlet, British Columbia, Canada - Na_oxic_1_MG | ecosystem: Environmental > Aquatic > Marine > Inlet | place: Canada: British Columbia | collected...
GTCTTTTTGTTCACCCAGATTTGTAGGGTGGGATCGCTTAGCGACAATGAACTCAATAATAAACCCAGATTTCACCGCCCGCTTGCCCACCATCCCCCCCATTTGGAATAAAAATAGAGTGAAAAAAACAAATCAATTGTGGCTCAAATTTAACACCCCAGTTGCAAACCCCGACCAGCAAGGACTTAGGAACGCGCATAAAATAACTTTTCACGCAAAAGTTTTGCGAGCAAAACTTTTGCGTGAAAAAGACAACTTTTTCTCAATACAGCAATGACAAGGGAATCGCTAATTTTTAATGGCGATTTTATTTCCTGCACGTTCCTTAAGGGCAATCCGTAGGGTTGCCCTCACGGAAAAGCTTAAGTTAATGTAGTGAGTCTACGCCCAAAAATTAATTCGTTTAGCACCAAAAATGAGCTGTACTCATTCAACCATTAATTTCTGGATGGGAACTTGCCCTGAAGGGCAATAATGAAATATACCGCTAGGAAGGGTGGCATATTCTCGTGAGAATGACCAGCACCCGTGTTGCCAATAGCACTTGATCCCATGTTGTGCAAAGGCGCATTTTCCACACCACCCTTCTCGCCCCGGAAATAACTGGTCAGTTCATCTCCCTGGCCCGCGCCTATAGGAAAACGACTTTGCATATCGGGTAGGGCAAAGTTGGTTTGATCACCACCAAATGCGTTCCCAAGAAGCGAAAAGAGGCTGCTATGTTGTTGAGCGTTAAGCATACTTCCATCGCAGAGTGCCCAGCCTTTTGGCGGAAAGTCAAAACCTACCATTCTAATTTCACCTATGAACGGTTCAGACATAATGTTTCTCCTTTTATCAGTTATCAGTTATCAGTTGGTTATTGAAAACGGCTTGTTGTTACGGGTTACAAAAACAAAACATCAGATTACAATGCTATACGGGGGTACGCCGCCAATGCGGAATGGCTTCTGGCGTATTGTACCACTGTTCTCCATCCGGCGAGTGTAACGCAAAATGGGTGTTGTGTGGCCCATTGACTTCTGCGTACAATAAATCACCGCGTTGTTCACCATAAGTCACGGTGCATTCTGTCTGCTTGGCTAATTTCTCCTGCCAATTGTGAGGGAATGTGGGGTGAGTTTGCGGTTTAGCCTGGGCTACCCCGATACTCCCCACCACGCCACCTGCTGTAGCGGCACCGGCTGCTAAGGTTGTGAGTACATTACGTAATAGTTTACGTCGTTGCATAGAGAATTACCTCCAGTTTTGGTTAGAAAATTCAGTTCCCGAGTAGCAATTATAGCTCATGATTTGGAAAAGTGCAGTGTTTAAATTGTTAAACAGAAAATGAAGGTTTGAACAAATCTAAAAACGTGATAGAACGCTGATATGTCACGCAAAAGTTTTTGCGCGCAAAAACTTTTGCGTGACATACTGATTGTCATGATTTACGCCGATTAAGAATAACTTCCCCTAACACACCCTTAACCATTTTTTGGGAATGCGCCCTGCCCTATAGTTTGTACGAAAAACAAGACAAGCGAAAATTCAGAATGGTGGGCAACAAAAACACGTTACCCACCCTACATTGATTTGAATGTTAAGAAAATATGGCTTGATAGTACATGCCTTTTGCATCTTTGGCATAAGGAATTAAAAAAACAGGGATGGGGCCTCTTTTTGGATGTGCCAATTCGTAAGTATCTTGACAACGTTGAATTCCACTGGCATCTCGAAATTGGAGCCAAAAGTTATCACGATAGCCTTTGAAATGAGATGGGCCCGTTATTTCTGCTTGAATCAGTTCTAACTCTGCCGATTCTTCTTCTGACACTGTCATTTTGAACATCTGGTTGAGATAGGGCGCAAAATCCTCATACGTCAGAACATCATTAGATTTTGTGGGATCAAACATTCAAGTGTTCTCCTGTTCAGTTGATTTGGGTTGCCAACACATTAAGTAGTAAATCCCATTTTGTTCAATATACTGAAAATCTAAGCGTTGATACAAGCGAAGTGCTGGGTTATAGGGTTCAACATGAAGCGATATTTTTTGATTATGCGCCTCCGCTTCTGCCATTAACTGTTTAATCAAAAATGAACCCAAGCCTTGATTACAATAGGCGGGTAATAGGGCAATATCTATAATGCAAATTTCTGATGGGCTTCGATGTACATAAAGTCGTCCAATGGGTTGGTTATCTAATAATAATAGATCAAAAGCGGCATCAGAATAATAAGTGGTGTAATGATGATGCTGGGCCTGAAATTGTTGTGCAATAAATGCGGCTTTTTCTTCAAAAGTCCAATCAACGGTAGTGAGTTCAGGCGCACGAGTTGTACCATATAAATGCTGTAAAAAGGGCATATCGTCTGTTTCGATAGGCCGTTTGGTGATTTGATTTGGATCAAGTGGCATTAATATAAAATCCTCCTTGAGACATTGAGTAATATTACACTAAGGGGCGAACTTAGCCCCGGCAGCCCCTACATTTCACTGGCAATCACCCAAATATTAGTGCGGCTAGTAATAATCTCAGATAACAGCTAACAATATTCTTGGGTTTGTTATCGTAATCAGATAACAGCTAACAATATTCTTGGGTTAGTTATCTATTCCGTGCATTTCCGTGTCATTCCGTGGCTAATCTCCCAATTCCCATTGTTTGAACGACTACCAAAAAAATAGAACGATATAAAGGGGCAACCACAAGGGATTGCCCCTACAAACCTTCCCCATTTTTTTCAATTTTTTTCAACTTAAACCGTTTTCCTTTCTAAGCGTCGGTAGGTAATGGCTTCTGTTAAGTGAGACGTTTGGATATCGTCAATGCCTGATAAGTCTGCAATGGTGCGGGCGACTTTTAATATGCGATACCATGCGCGTGCGGATAAACCGAGCTGTTCTATGGCGATGTCTAATAAACGTTCATCTGCTTCAGTTAAACGACAATGATTTTCGATCTCTGTGTTGCTTAATAGGCGGTTTGATTTGCCGCTGCGTGCTAATTGTCGTTCTCTGGCCGCTATGACGCGAGCGCGTACTGCTGCACTTGATTCTCTGGCGCTGTCTTGACGCAGTTCTGAACGGGGTTGGTTGGGTACTTCTATATGTAAGTCTATTCTGTCTAGTAGGGGGCCTGAGATTCTGCTTCGATACCGACTGATTTGTTGTGGGTTACATTGACAACGGTTGTTGTAGTCACCCAAGTAGCCACAGGGGCAGGGGTTCATGGCGGCAATGAGTTGGAAATTCGCTGGAAATTCTGCTTGGTGGGCAGCACGCGATATCGTGATATGCCCTGATTCTAGCGGTTCGCGTAGGACTTCTAAAACTCGTTTGTCAAATTCGGGGAGTTCGTCTAAAAATAATATGCCGTTGTGTGCGAGTGAAATTTCCCCTGGGCGCGGATGGCTGCCGCCGCCGACTAAGGCTACGCCTGAGGCCGTATGGTGTGGGGCGCGAAAGGGGCGAATGCCCCATACGCTGCTATCAAATCCGCCTAAGGTGATTGATGCAATCGTGGCAGTTTCTAAGGCTTCGTTTTCCATCATGGGGGGTAAAATGCCGGGTAGCCGACTGGCTAACATGGTTTTACCCGATCCGGGTGGCCCTAGCATGAGTAAGTTGTGTCCACCTGCTGCGGTAACTTCTATGGCGCGTTTGGCTAGGTGTTGTCCGCGTACTTCGCTTAAATCGGCTATGTGGGTAGTCGTGGTGGCGGGATCGGGCGTGTCATTCGTGCAGTAGGGGGTAATGGGGGTGATATTTTGTAAATGGGCGCAAATGTCAGAAAGGTGTTTGACGGGTAGGATGGATACACCACTTACCATGCTGGCTTCTGCGGCATTTTCAAACGGTACTATCAGTTGCCGTCTGGCGTTACGGGCTTCTAAGGCCATGGGCAATACGCCGCGCACGGTACGCAATTCGCCATTTAAGGCTAGTTCGCCTATAAATTCATATTGCCATAAGCTGTCGGCGGGTATTTGCCTTGAGGCTGCCAGTATGCCTAAGGCAATAGCGAGATCAAAGCGTCCGCCTTCTTTGGGTAAGTCGGCGGGCGCTAGGTTAATGGTGATCCGCTGGTAAGGAAAGATAAATTGGGTGTTGAGCAGTGCGCTGCGAACACGCTCTTGGCTTTCTTTGACGGCCGCTTCTGGTAAACCGACAATCACTAATTTGTATTTGCTACCCGTCAAATGGACTTCAATCGTGACGGGTATGGCTTGAATGCCTACTTGAGCGCGGCTGTGAACTATGGCTAGAGAAGACAGGGGATTACTCGCTTTGGTTGGGTTGATGGGGGGAACTGGGTTGTTGCGTGGCCGCTTCTATGGCGGCTACTTTGGCTTCTAATGCTTCTAAACGGGCACGAGTGTGTTCTAATACGGCACATTGTACTTCAAATTCTTCCCGTGTGACTAAATTCATTTTGCGTAGCGTGGCATCTAAAGCTACCCGTAAATTTTTTTCTAAGTCTTGATGTAGACTTAATAGGCTTTTGGGTAGTGCGCTTGTCGCTTGTTCAAAAAAAGCATTGAACTGATGAGTTGTTGTATTCATGGGTTGATATCTCTGTAGTTGATTAATGGTTAATGGTTAATGGTTAATGATTAATTAATGGTTAATGGTTAGACTTTAAAGGGGCGCGTTTCTTTAAAGTCAAAAGTGGTCAAAAGTGGCTTATGGGCCCCATAAGCGTCATTCCCAAATGATTATGGGTTTAAACCCTTACTACCGGTCAGTTTTTTTCGGTTTCAAAAATACACACTTTTGCACCGTTTTTATATCATAATATCATTAAAAATCAAAGCATTATTCTCTGTGGCACTCTGAAAACGAAGTGTTCGCCGTAAAGAAAAAAAACGTCAAATCAAACTGATAGAAAGCAAGGGTTTAAACCCTATCGTTTTGATAGCTTGTGTCGTCACATTAACTCTTAACCATTGAGCCCGTAGTATTTTTCTCCGATTTGAATCATTTCGCGCCCTTGTTCTTTACGCTTTTGGTTGATTTCACGTAGCGAATGGGCACAACCACAGTATTCTTGTTGATAAAAATGCTCTCGTTTGGCAATGTCTACCATGCGTTGTGAACCGCCTTTTTTGCGCCAATTATAGGCCCAATAGGTTAAATCGGGATAGCCTTGAGCGGCACGTAGGCCGCTGTCATTGACTTGTTGGATATCTTTCCAGCGAGATACGCCCATTGAACTCGTGAAGATTTTAAAACCATTTTGGTGTGCATACAAGGCTGTGCGTTCAAAACGCATATCGAAACAAACGCTACATCGAGGGCCGCGTTCTTTCTCAAATTCCATGCCTTTAGTACGTTCAAACCAGTTGTCTATGTCGTAATCCGCATCGACAAAGGGTATATTGTGTTTTTCGGCAAAACGTTTATTTTCTTCTTTGCGTATTTCGTATTCTTTTTGTGGGTGAATATTGGGATTATAGAAAAAAATGGTGTATTCAATGCCGGATTCTAGTAAGGTTGCCATGATTTCTCCTGAGCAGGGCGCACAGCAGGAGTGTAGTAGAAGCGATTTTTCGCCATTAGGTGGTATAAGGGTTGGGCGTTCAGACATCGTTCAATTAATTCTCAACTTGATTTTAAAAAAATTGGCGCGTTATTTTACACTATCACTATTTTGGGGCAACTTATGAATGAATAACTGTGAATAAATCAGGGATGTTAAACTGAGTCAACTTTCAAATTTGAAAATGTGATAGAACGCTGATTGCACTGATTGTCATGATTTACACTGATATCGATTAATCATTAATCCAAGTTTAACATCAATTTAACCACGACACTTTTTTATAAATAATCCTTGTGGTTATACTATATTGCCCTTTTCCATTGGCAAATGTATATTAGTATATAATAATACTTATGGTTTATGATTGTCTTGTCAAAGCTATCATTTGTTATCATTTAATTAATTAATTTTTTCAGTCCATCTGCACCAACACTGTTATGAAATTTTATCAACATATTCGCACTAAACTGGCTTTTGGTTTCTTGCTTGTCACTTTAATTCCGGCCGTGACTGTCGGTATCTATGCTATGCAAGCTTCTATTGATGCTCTGCGTGAGCGAGAATTAAATATTCAGGCTAGTATGGTTAAAACGCTTAAGCATGATATTGAAGCCTTTTTGGCTTCGACTCGAAATGATCTGATTTTTCTCAGTCAATCACAACCCTTAAAACGTTATTTAAATCAGCGTCGTCAGGATGAGGATTTAGACGCTTTGGAATTGGCGCGGCAGTCGCTAGAACAAGAATTTTTTGCCTTTTCGCGTAGTCGGGGTATTTATTATCAAGTCCGTTATTTAGATGAAAACGGGCAAGAAATTGTGCGGGTTGATGCAGTAGACGGTAAAATACTGATCATTCCTAAGACACAGTTGCAAAACAAAGCCTCTCGTTATTACTTTTTAAGGACAATGCAACAGCTTGATCAATCAATGTTTGTTTCGCCTTTAGAACTCAATCAGGAACATGCTCAAATAGAAGTCCCGCATAAACCCGTCATACGCTATGCCATACCCGTTTTTTTTCCAGATAAACGTAAAGCGGGCATTGTCATTACTAATGTGGATGCCAATCAATTTTTGTTGCCACTCTTGGGAGATGCGATGTTAGTTGATCAAGAGGGCTTTTATCTCGCTCACCCAGATGCTAATAAACTTTGGGGAGGGCCAAAAGACTTAAAAACGGGCTATACTTTGTTTCAAGATTATCCGACTGAAGCACCAAACATGTTGAATGAGATTGAAGGCAATATCACGACAGAACAAGCGATACTGAGTTTCCAGCGCGTTTCTATCCCTAATCTGGATTATTGGACTTTGATCATCCAACGGCCTCTTCATCAAATTCTGCACAGCATATGGGCATTTCGTCTCACTTTTGGCATGATTCTGGTGGGTGCTGTCTTCATTTCTTTGATTATTGCTTTCTTTATTAATCGTAGCATTACAAAGCCTATTGAATACCTTACCTGTGTTATAGAACAGGTTCGTGCCGGTAATCGAGAAGTCCGGGCTGATATTAAAGGTGTTGATGAATTAGGTACCCTGGAAAGGGGATTTAATGCGATGCTGGAGTCGATTACGGTTTCTGAAGAGGCTTTGCTGCGAACTAAACAAGAGGCTGAGGCGGCTAATCTTGCTAAAAGTCGGTTTCTTGCGAATATGAGCCATGAGTTACGCACACCGCTGAATGCGATTATTGGTTATGGTGAGATGTTACAAGAAGAAGTCGCTGATCTAGGTGAGGCGGAGCTCAGTGGTGATATTGAAAAAATTCATTTGGCGGGTAAACATTTACTCAGCACGATTAATGATATTTTGGATATTTCTAAAATTGAAGCGGGTCGAATGGAACTGTATACTGAAAGTTTTTATCTGCCTAATATGGTGAATGATATCGTACAAACCCTCCAACCTCTGTTCACTAAAAATCAGGATAGTTTGAAAATTCATTTAGGTGAGAATTTAGGTGAGATGCATGCTGATCTCACTAAAACTCGTCAAATTCTGTTAAAAATGTTGAGTAATGCGTCTAAGTTTAATGAAGATGCGGGGATGATTTATTTAGAGGTTTTACGTGAAACGGATGCCGATGGAAAGGATTGGATTCTCTTTCGCGTGACTGACAGTGGCATTGGCATGGATGCTGAACAGAAAGACAAGTTATTTCAAGTGTTTACTCAAGCGGATACTTCTGCAACTCGTAAGTATGGTGGTACGGGTTTAGGCTTGGCTATTACTAATTATTTTGTTCAAATCATGGGCGGAACGATAAACGTTGATAGCGAATTAGGCCTGGGTAGCACTTTTACGGTTCGTTTGCCGGCCAAAGTGGCTTTATTAGTTCAAAAACGGGCACAGAGTTCTTCACAAACTGACGTGGCTGTGTTAGAAGAAGGTGGTTTAGTTTTAGTGATTGATGATGAGTTAGAAGTGCGGAAGGTACTTGATAATTACCTGAGTAAACAAGGTTATCAGGTTGAATTGGCTGATAGTGGTGAAGAAGGCCTCAGATTGGCAAGAAAAGTACTGCCCGATGTGATTATTTTAGATGTGATGATGCCTAAAATGGATGGTTGGGAAGTCTTATCTTACTTAAAAGCGGATGCTGAATTGGCCCACATTCCGGTGATTATTTTATCCTTGATAGAGGATAAGAGTGTGGGGTATTCATTGGGTGCTTCGGATTATTTAATTAAGCCGGTTACTCGTGAACAGTTGTCTAAAGTGTTACAAAAATATCATTTTTCACAGACTGAATCTAGCCGCTTGGTAATGATCATTGATGATGATCCGGTCAACCGTGATATGGCGGGACGTTTATTCAGAAAAGCCGGCCTGAGAATTTGTAAAGTTGAAGATGCACGCATTGCTTTAAATTATATCCAGAAAACCCAACCTGACTTGATTCTGTTGGATTTACAGATGCCTGAAATGGACGGCTTTGAATTTGTGACCAAACTACAGCAAGTCTATGATGCCATTCCTGTCATTGTTTTCAGTGCTAAAGATATTACGATAGAAGATAGGCAGCGTCTGAATCAGGTTGCCAAGATTTTCCAAAAAGGCTCGTATCGTAATGATGAATTACTGGCTGAAGTGAAACAATTGTTATCAATGAATGAAATAGAATCTGACTGACTGTGAATGGTCACTCTCAGTTATTTCAGAATTTCCAATGGCACATTAACCCAAAAGGTACTGCCTTGATCTAATTCACTGTTGACTCCTATTTGGCCGCCCATGCTTTCGGTTAAAAGCTTGGCAACGGCTAACCCCATACCCATTCCATCATAATATCGGGTTGATGAACCATCAACTTGAGAAAAAATATCAAACAGGTAGGCTTGTTTTTGTTCAGCAATGCCTATGCCTGTATCACTGATTTCAAACCTGATCCAATATTTTTTCTCTTCTTCATCAAGGGGTTGCATACTGTCGAGATCGTTTAGATCAATGGGTTTGTCAATGGGTTGCACACGTATGACAAGCTGCCCTTGCTCTGTAAATTTAATGGCATTGTCTATCAGTTTGATCAAAACATTGTAAATGCCTTCCTGATTACCCGCAAAAGTGCTGTATAAGGTGGGGGCAATTTCGGTGCTGATTTGTAAATTCTTTTCTCCTATGGTTGTCGATAACCGTTTTAAAATATGATCTATGATGTCACAAATATGAAATTTAGTGATGACTTCTTTAACTTCACCCTTGAACAACTGAGCAAAATTTAACATGTTGGTGAGTATGTCTTGTAACTGCTTACCCGCTTTCATCGCGGTTGTCGTCAAATGTAGTTGTTCCTCCGTTAACTCGGTGTCTTCTAGGAGCATTTCAGTCATATTTAAGAGGATATTCATGGGGGTTAAAAATTCATGACTGATGTTGCGTAGAAATTCTGTTTTGAGCATGGAAGCTTGCTGGGCTTTATCATAAGACAGTTGCAAGGCTTCAAACAGTAATTGAATTTTTTCTGTTTGATTGGCAACCTCTTGTTCTAAATTTTGGCGTAAATGGGCTAATTCGATATGGGTTTCTACCCGTGCCAATAATTCTTCTTTTTGGAAAGGTTTACTGACGTAATCTACTCCACCTGCTTGTAAGGCACGGACTTTGTTTTGAGTATCACCGAGTGCTGACAAAAACAGGATAGGAATGTGTGCTAAGCTGGCATCTTGTTTAATGCGCCTACAGGTTTCATATCCATCCCAACCTGGCATGATGACATCTAATAAGATAATGTCAGGCGGGGTTTCTTTGGCAATCGTAAAACCCTGTTCACCATGTTCGGCTAATATGACACGAAAATGGTGTTTTTCTAAGACGTTATGCAATAACATTAAATTGACAGGGCTATCGTCAATAATCAAGATTAAAGGTTGAGGTTTCATATTATCAGTTATCAGTTATCAGTGTGAATCATGACAATCAGTTTAATCTGCGTTCTATCTCTATTTATTCTTCAACACAGAGTTCACAGAGTACCACAGAGTAACACAGAGTTTAACTTAATCCTGTTGAACCAAACCCGTCACGCTGATTGTCTTTTAGGTTGTCTACCCATTTAAATTTGACTTGGACAATTGGGACGAATACCATCTGACATATGCGCGTTCCTGGATTAATCGTGAATGGGGTGTTGCTGCGATTCCAAACGGCAATTTTAACTTCTTTTCTATAATCAGAATCAATCAAGCCTACTAAATTAGCTAACACTATGCCTTGATTAACGCCTAAACCGGAACGTGGTAATAACATGGCCGCTAGATTCGGATTATGAATATTGATGGCTATGCCGCTACCTATTAATTTGGTTTCTCCTGCCTGAAGTGTCAAGGGAGCAGTAATGCAAGCTCGCAAGTCGATACCTGCTGAACCTTCAGTTGAGTAAGTGGGTAGGGAAATTTCTTTTCCCATTAAGGGGTTAACAAGGGTTGCTTCTATGGTATTCATTAGATTGATCAATTAATCATATCATTATAAGGAACCCCAGGTTCCACCTGGGGCTATTCACATTCAACCCCTTCGGGGTTGTTTAACCACATTTTCAAGGCCTTTGACAAACACCAAAGCAGCATGAAAAAAACGGCTCAAAAAAAGCTCTCAGTCAACAGCCTAGTGGTGCTGCAATGTGGGTGATGTCGTTTATGATTAGATAGAACGCTGATTTTACTGATAATCAGGATTTACGCTGTTTTTTTTTAAATCTTTAAATATTTTAATCAGTGTTAATCATGAGAATCATGAGAATCAGCGTTCTATCTAATCTTAACCAAACACATGGAATTTGTGTAAACGATAGCGTAAAGCACCGATACCAATACCTAGCAATTTAGCGGCTTCTTTTCTATTGCCTTGTGTTTGTTCTAAAGCATTCCGAATGGTTTCTTTTTCGACATCTTCAAGCAAGGGATCAAGTGTGCCTGAGTTCGGGATTTCTACGTGAGCGGGCAATTGTAAGTCTTCAGGTTTAATGAGCTTGTTTTCACAGAGGGCGATGGCACGTTCTAGAATATTTTCTAATTCCCGCACATTACCAGGAAAAAGATAGTCGTTTAAAGCGTTCATCGCCCGTTCTGATATATGCGGTTGTTCAACTGGGCCGTTTTCATCCACTCGACTGTTTGAAATGAAACGTTTTAAAATATGGTGTGCTAAGGCGGGAATATCTTCTGGACGTTCACGCAATGGGGGGATATAAAATTCAATGACGTTGATACGATAAAACAAGTCATGTCTAAACTGATTTTTTTTGACTAATAGGCTTAAATTGCGATGCGTGGCACTGAGAATACGCACATCTACGGGTATTTCTTTTGGGGCACCAATAGGCCGTATTTGTTTTGCCTGAATGGCTCGCAGTAGCTTAACTTGCATAGATAAGGGTAAATCGGCGACTTCATCAAGAAATAATGTGCCGCCATCAGCCGTTTGAAAGAGGCCTTCTTTATCATTATAAGCGCCCGAAAAACTCCCTTTTTTATGCCCGAAAAATTCGCTTTCCATGAGTTCTGTTGGTATCGCACCACAATTAACGGGAACAAAAGGTTTGTTGGCGCGTGATCCTAATGCATGGATCATGCGAGCGACGACTTCTTTACCGCTCCCTGATTCTCCTTTGATATAAATGGGCGCTTGGCTACGGGCTAATTTTTTGATTTTAGCACGAACCATTTGCATCGCTTCTGAGTGACCAATCAAATTGGAGAGCATCTCGTCATCTGCATCAATTGGCTGATTGGGTATCGTTTCCTTCGTTTCCTTTTTAACAACACCTGTCTGTTGCTGTTTTGGCAATTGTAGGGCGTTGGTAACAAGATTGCGTAATTGTGTGATTTTGAGCGGTTTAGAAATAAAATCAAAGGCACCCACTTTCACTGCTTGAACTGCTGTTTCAATATTACCATAAGCTGTAATGACGGCTACTGGCATTTGAGGCATGTTTTGGCTAATGCTTTCAACGAGATCAAGGCCATTGCCATCTGGTAAGCGCATATCGGTTAAACATAAATCAAATTCTTGAGATTGTAGGTATGTTTGAGCTTGAGCCATATTTTGTGCGGTATAACAGTCGATATTCATGGGTTGTAAAGTCATGACTAATAAATCAAGAATATCTGGTTCGTCGTCTACTACTAAGCAAGATGGGTTCATTATCAGTTATCAGTTATCAGTTATCAGTTATCAGTTATCAGTTATCAGTTATCAGTTATCAGTTATCAGTTATCAGTGCTTTAGGGAAAGGGTGGGCAACATAAAGACGTTACCCACCCTACATGGCAACAATGGTGGGCAACATAAAGACGTTACACACCCTACTGAACACTGAAAAATAGGATACGAAAACAACAGCCTGTATTTGAATTAGAATACAAATGTAGGGCGGCTTGATTTGCTTCGCAAATTTCTTTGGTTATATATAATCCTAATCCTGTTCCTTTAGATTGTGTGGTGAAAAAGGGTTCAAATATCTGGGTTTTAACGTCTTCTGTCATCCCTTCTCCCTGATCGCGCACGTCAAGGTAGGGCCGGCCAGTGTCTGTGCTGATATCAATGGTTAATTTGAGTAAAGGGTTACCTTGACTATAACGTAACCCATTTTCACATAAATTGTTAAGCACTTGATAGAGTTGTTCGGGATCAAAATAAACCATTAATGTATTGTGATGGGTGTATAAAACAATATCATCAGTGTTTAACTGTTGTTGAATTGTAAATTCATTCACATAAGCTCGTAGCCAACTGAGCAAATCAAAATATTGCGTATTGGCAGGCTCGCGCCGACTAAGTTGTAAAACATTTTCAATAATCGTATTGACGCGCTCACAATGGTTGACAATAATTTGAGTTAAACGAACATTATCTTGAGAAACCTGTGGTAATTCGGCGAGTAATTGGGCGGCATGGCTGATCGCGCCTAGCGGATTGCGTATTTCATGGGCAATGCTGGCGGTTAGGCGGCCTAATGAGGCTAATTTGAGTTGGGCTGCACGTTGCGCCGTGAGCGTGGCATCTTCTAGCATAATCAATACATTAACGGCCTTTCCTCGGTTTAACTCTCTAAAAGTGGCTATGATATCGACTTCCCCATTTGTGGGACGAAATAAGGGAGAAGTGGTTTGACCACTTTTTTGCCAATTCACTAAATGTTCGGTTAATTCAGGGGTGACTGAAATTAAAGGCCGTCCATTAGGTTGTTCATTTAAGCCTAGTAAACATCGCGCAGCTTCATTAAACAGACGAATTCGTCCGACGACATCAATGACGACAATGCCTGAGTGGATGCCTTGCACGATTTGGGCATTGAGTTGTGCTAAGAATTGTACATCGACACCGCGTTGTTTAGCCAGTGCTTCGCTGGCTCTTGCTCGCCGTGCTAGGGTATGCGCTAAAAATGCCGTTGCAAAAAAGCTAATGCCCAACATGCCTGCGTGGCTATAACCGGTATAGGCAAACCAAAAATAAATATCGACTAAGGTGACTTGAATCAGTACGGATAAACTGGCAACCGCTGCGAAGAAAAATGCGGTTCGCCCTTCTGTGAGTAAACTGCTGCCTGCAATCGTTGCGACAAGTAACATACCTAAGCCACTATTCACGCCACCACTGGCATGCATTAAGAGTATGATGGCAAGAATATCAAGCAAAACTTGTCCAAAGACTTGGATACGAAAAGATGGCCAACGATGCCCAATTGTAAAAATGCTGAAGATGGCAAAACTGGAATACAGCCAGCCTGTTATTAAAAACAGGCGAGTATCAAATAGGCCTAAAAAAATGGGGAAAATATTCGTCAGAACAGAAATGATTAAGACAGTCGCGATAGTCAGGCGATAAAGGTTGAACAGAGATAGGGCTTTCCAATTGGGCGTTGCTGTGCCAGACTCAACAGCAGTTGGTGTTATATTAGTCTGTTCAAACATCAGTAAAATCTCCACAAGGCTTTTTTCAAAAAGGGGCTAACCCTAGGGGATTGATTGTTCGTAGAGACGCACGCAGTGCGTCTCTACAAACTAACCTACATTTGATTTTTGTTGGGCGGCCTGTTTATGGGCATCACAACAATATACCTGTTCTTCTAAATTGATGGCCTCATCGAAGGGAAGATATAGGCCACAATAATCACAACGCACCATCGTACCATAAGGTAGGGTTTTCGGTGGGGGTTCAGCTTCTTTATCTATCTGATCTTGCTTAAAATCTTGGTACCATTGGCGGACAAAACGCCAAAGTATCAAGGCAACTATGACGAACAGAATAAAACGTATGACATTCATAATCTGATAGTACAACGCATTGAAAAAAGGAAGTTCAGCGCGGGCCCGAAAGCAAAATAAATTTTGCACTCCATACCGATGCAAAATAAATTTTTAATTTAACGAAATTAGGGCCGACGCAAAATAACTTAAAAATAGGTATTGTGATCAATGGGTTATAAATCGCGCTGTTTTTCAGTACAAGAATTGGCCTTCTTTTCATGGGTTCTTATTGTTAGTACTGATTTTGGGGAACGAGCTAACGATTTTGGGTGATTGGCTAACGATTTTGGGGTACGAGCTAACGATTTTGGGTGATTGGCTAACGATTTTGGCTGATTGTGTTGTGCGAGTTTATCTAAAATTCCGTTGACATACTTGTGACTTTGTTCCGCACCAAATTTTTTGGCTAATTCTACGGCTTCGTTAATCACTACTTTAAAAGGAACATCTGGACAATAAATCAATTCGTAGCTACCGATTCGCAAAATCGCGAGTTCAATTGGATCAAGGACGGTGATATCGCGATCCAAAAATCTTATGAACATTTGTTCCAATTGTATAGTTTGTTGGGAAATACCATTTAACAAGCGTTTAAAATAGGGAATATCGGCTTGATTTATATCCTGTTCTTCATCTGAAAATGGTGAGTCAATCTCATTCATTTCAAGTAAAAATTGTGATTCAATGATTTCAATAGCTTGTCCCGTCAATTGCCATTGATATAAGGCTTGTAATACCCGTTGACGCGCTGCGCGACGGGCTTTTGGAGAAAAGGATTGTTTTGCTGGCATTGTTTTATTTAGGTAGTGAGGCATATAAATACAAGGATTAGTTGCTTATGAAAGGATATAACTCATTTTTTCGCTTTTAAGTTGAGGCCTTTTTGATTTTGGGAACCCCAGGTTCCACCTAGGGCTATTCACATTCAACCCCTTAGGGGTTGGCGTATTAATAAGATATCAACAAAATTTGTTAGAATCAGATTTTTTTCGCTTTCAAGTGCGCCTTACAATGTTTAGCATTGTTTTGATTTATGGCGGAATTGATGATCTCAACGACAAAAACGATCTTATCCTTTATTATAAATAATCCTTGTAGTTATATCTTGTAGTTATATACTTATATCTGGTAGTTAGATATCGCCTATTTTTGTTGACTCTCATGTTGAACATAGTCCACAACTTCCAGCCCAAAACCGGAAAGGGCGTGCATCTTTTTCGGCGCACTGAGTACTCGCATTTTATGGACTCCTAAATCTGACAAGATTTGCGCGCCTAATCCATGAGTGCGTAAATCGTATGTCTGGGGTTGTGCCGGTAACTCTTCGCCATCATCTTGACGACAACAATAGCGAACCCGATTTATCAGCATTTTCGGCTCATCTTGTTGGTGCAAGATGACGACAACGCCACATCCCTCTTGAGCTACGCGCATCATCGCATCACGTAAGGGCCAGCCACAGGCCTCTCGCACACTGGCGGTCAAATCACATAAGGCATTACGAATATGCACCCGTACCAAAACGGGTTCAGTGGCAGATATTTCACCCTTAATCAATGCAAAATGGACAACATCATCAATCGTATCTTGATACGCGATCAGCTGAAAGTCACCAAATTCAGTCGGCCATTGGCAACTCGCTACTCGTTCTACCGTTTTTTCATGCTCTACCCGAAAATGGATTAAATCGGCAATGGTTCCAATTTTTAATTGATGTTGTTCGGCAAAGAGTTCTAAATCTGGGCGACGTGCCATCGTACCATCTTCGTTCAGGATTTCTACAATCACGGCGGCCGGTTCTAAACCGGCTAAACGGGCTAAATCACACCCGGCCTCTGTATGCCCTGCGCGTCTCAGTACACCGCCAGGTTGCGACATCAAGGGAAAAATATGGCCCGGTTGTAACAGATCAGAAGGTTTAGCCTCTTTTGCTACTGCGGCGCTAATCGTCATCGCTCTATCAGCAGCAGAAATTCCCGTTGTGACACCTTTAGCCGCTTCAATCGAGACGGTAAAATTAGTACCATTGGGTGTATTGTTATCGCTCACCATTAAGGGTAATTGCAATTGCTTACAACGTTCATGGGTTAATGTCAAACAAATCAAG
>Ga0233403_10000660_pt1 | contig 16360 bp, 15 predicted proteins | sample Na_oxic_1_MG_FD_179866 | JGI IMG/M metagenome (GOLD analysis project Ga0233403, IMG submission 179866) | Seawater microbial communities from Saanich Inlet, British Columbia, Canada - Na_oxic_1_MG | ecosystem: Environmental > Aquatic > Marine > Inlet | place: Canada: British Columbia | collected...
AAAAATCGGATTTTTGCACACCATTTCCACTAACCCCCTTTGTCAAAGGGGATTTTTTTTGCAATTAATAATGCCTCATTACGAAAACCTTGCGTTGTATCTCCGATACAGGCTTCTTCTTGATAAACCACTACTTGTAAATCAGCAAACATAAGCAATAATTCATTATCTTTTAAACGAAATTCATGATTTTTCGGACCACAATCATTGACACAAGTGCGCGTAAAAGTTTGATAAAATAGTAAACCATTTGGTTTTAGGGCTTGTATCAAGGCAGACATTAAACTTCTATCTAAAAAATGACACACCACAATAACATTATAAGTAGCGGGGGAAGGTTTTGAAACACTCACATCACATACCTGGGTATGAATTTGCCCAGGTTGAGTTACTGCATAAGCTTGTAAACGCTCAAGTGCCGTTTGAGCATAATCCCATGCATAAGTATCTAAACCATGACGGGCAAGTAGGAGAGCATTAGCCCCTAAGCCACAAGCTAAATCTAAAGCGGTGCCGCTGGAAGGTAATAAATGTGTATAAGCGGCGAGTACTTGACAAGGCGGTGGCATATTTGCTGTTGTTTGATAACGATTATTCCATTCTACTGCACTGTTCATATTTTTCAATTAATATTGGGAATTGATAAGGAGTAAAAATAAATAACATACCAAAATACCAGGTTAGAATCCAATACCCGTGAATGAAAAAAATATTTTAAATCAAACAGTTATAATTGTTATTTCCAATGGGTTAATTATATTCATATAAAATATATGTTTATTTTTTATAAATTAATGAACGTCTCAGATTGAAGAACAATCAAATAACCTATTTTTAGAAGGATTATATGTTTTTAACTATTTGATTTAATACATAAACTTTTTCATTCACGGGTATTGGATTAGAATCTTGGGTGGTGAAAATGTTACCAATGTTCTCAAAAGTTGATCCTATTTTTGTTCCCCTGCATTTTGTAAATGACTGATTTTCAAATCAAAAAAATGAGGGGGGAACAAAAACGGGATCACATTCAGTCATTCTGTCTGTGACATTTTCACCACCCCAGTTAGAATCCCAGTTTTTTGGAAAAACAGAGGTTCTTTACAGAGCTGTTAAATCTATCCTGATTTTGCCAGCCAGTTTTTCACCCCAAATATTTATCGATTATTTCACATAAGGCTATTTATGTTTTACCCCTTCTGGGTTATGAATTTTCACCCCCCTTCGGGTTTAAATGTGAATAACCACCGATAAAATCGGTGGAACAAAATTATGGTGAAAAATTATCGGTCATTTTTTGACGGATTTAACCCCCAGTTTTACTGATAACTGATAACTGATTACTTTTCAAACTCATTCCAATCTTTATCATGTACATCCCAACTTCGTGCCCAGTAAATAAAAAAGGTATCAATAACTGCAATGATAACCTTGATGATATATTTAGCAAAAGCTAATTCAATAGCTTGCCAGAAACCGACAACTGGACCCCAGACAACCATGGTATATAAAATGGAATCAAGTGCTTGAGATGTAATGGTTGAAACATTATTTCTGAGCCACAGATGACGACCCTGGGTTTTTTCTTTTATATAATGAAATATCCAAACATCAAAACTTTGTGTGATGATATAAGCTAGAAGGGAACCAAACACAAATAGCGGAGTAAAATTAAAGATGGTGGCGATAGCATGATGGATATTTGTTGCAAATTCTACATGTTCTGGTACATCACTTGGCAAAAACCGTAAGCTAATATAAATCATAATAACCATAATGATACTAGCCGCAAAGCCTAATAATACAGCACGTTGCCCCTCCCTTTTCCCATATTTTTCACTGAGTAAATCAGTGGCGAAATAGATGCCAGAATACAATATAACCCCTAAACTGGTTTCCATACCAAAAATAACGGTAAGTTTAGGACCTTGAAAATTACTTAACATAATATTAAGTATCACAACGGTATAAAGTCCCATTTTACCAAACAGCCTGTAAAGTAGCAGCGTGATAGATAAATCAATTGCAACAGTTAATAACCACAATAAATCTTGATAGGTTGAAAAAAAATGCTCAATATGCTCAATATATGGAGACAACATGTTTTTCTAGTCCATTCTTTTTGGTAGCGTAGTTCAAATGCGTTAAATCAATCACAATAGACATTATAGCGATTTAACTGAAATAATGGTGTGCATTTTCATTGCCATCATCGAACCTATAAATTTTCAATAACTGAAAAATCATTTTACATTATAATGATTATATTTGTTCGATTTTAGCTATGAAATCAAAGCGAAATATTTTATTATCAGACTATTAACAATGGTTCGGACAGTTTTTTTATGGCTTGATCCAAGAGGGCTAATGGTTTGCTGTTTCAAAAAAGAATTAATTTAAACTCACGCCAGAAGCTAACTTGCATTTAATTCAAGTCAATAAAATCAAGCGATTATAAGATATCGTTTTCCGGAAGAAAAACTGTCCGAACCATTGATTAAGGAAGTCCAAAAAAAATAACTATAGTTTTTCATAAAAATAATTTCCGAACAAAACCTGACAGGTTTTCTGAAGTTATTTATCTGACAAACTATAAGTCAACTAGGGTAAGCACAAGGGATTACCCCTACGATACCTCAATGCCATTTGCGTTAAGCAATAAATGATTAAAAAACAAAAGCTTATAGCGTAGGTTGGGTTAGCTTATCTCGCTACGCGAAATGAACCCAACATTTATCACGCTCTATTGGGTTACGTTTTTTTGGCTTTGCGAAAAAAATCTTAGCTGACCTATAATATATTTTATTGAAAATAAAGCGATAAATCCTTAACTAAATGGCATTGCTACGATACCTTGATTGATGTTAGGAGCAAGACTTTCAGATAGTCATAGTTATTTTATGCACGTTCCTAATTCTATAGATGTTCAGAAAAATAACTTCACAAAGGAAGGTGGGCAACTAAAACACTTTGCCCACCCTACAATTTTACAATTCTGTGAAATTATTTATCTGAACAACTATACCTTGTTAAATTATAATTAAGTTATTGATTTTATTAGATTCATAATTTTTCGTATTTAAAAATTCATAAAAATCAATAAGTTATTTTGAATCTAACAAAGTAGAACTAAGGAAATCCAAAAAAAATAACTATCCCAAACACCGTACCGATCTCGACAGAATTGAAAAAAACTTGGTTTTTACTTGGGATAACTTATTTTTTGGAAGTCCCTAACCTTGAAACTATTCAGGATAGCCTTATATCTACGCCTGTTTAATTCTTATGCAAAGGAGAGACCTGAAAAAATGACGATTGAAGCTCATAAAGAAACCCTTGGTTTTCAGACCGAAATAAAACAACTACTTGATTTAATGATACATTCCTTGTATAGCAACAAGGAGATCTTTTTGCGCGAGTTAATTTCTAATGGCTCAGATGCTGCTGATAAATTACGTTTTGAAGCACTGTCAGATGATGCGCTGTATGAAGGTGATGCTGATCTAAAAATTTGGATCAATGTGGACAAAGATGCGGGGACTATCACGGTACGTGATAACGGTATTGGCATGTCGCGTGAAGAAGTTGTCGAAAATATTGGTACCATTGCCAAGTCAGGTTCTCAGAACTTTTTTAAAGCGTTAACGGGCGATGAAGCTAAAGATACCCAATTAATTGGACAATTTGGAGTCGGATTTTATTCTTCGTTTATCGTTGCCGATAAAGTGACTTTGTTAACCCGTCGTGCCGGATTAGAACCATCGCATGGAGTCAAATGGGATTCCAGTGGTGAAGGAAGTTATAGCATTGAAACTGTTGAACGTCAAACCCATGGCACCGAGGTGATTTTGCATTTGCGGTCCGATGAAGATGAATTTTTATCGGATTATCGTTTGCATAGCATCATCAAAAAATATTCTGATCATATCACCTTGCCTATTATCATGCCTAAGGTGACGACGGATGAGAAAAAAGATGAAACCACAATCGAAGAAGAAGTGGTGAACACGGCGAAAGCTTTATGGACGCGGTCTAAAACCGAAATAACCGACGAAGAATACACCGAATTTTACAAACATGTTGCCCATGACTTTGAAGCACCTTTGGCTCATCTTCATAGTAAAGTTGAAGGCACAAATGAATATAGCACGTTATTGTTTATTCCTGCTCGTGCGCCATTCGATTTGTGGGATCGCACTCACCGTCATGGCGTAAAACTCTATGTGCGGCGCGTGTTTATCATGGATGATAATGACAAACTGCTACCGCCTTATTTGCGCTTTATTCGCGGCATCATTGATAGCAACGATTTACCCTTGAATATTTCACGGGAAATGTTGCAACATAATAAGCAAATGGATGCTATTCGCTCCGGTACGGTGAAAAAAATCCTCAGTACGCTGGAAAACATAGCGAGCAATGAACCTGATAAATATGCCATTTTATGGAAAGAATTTGGCAGGGTCCTTAAAGAAGGTATCGTTGATGATGCCGCTAATAAGCAACGCATTGCCAAATTATTGCGTTTTTCAAGCACGCATGATGATAATTCCGCACCGGCTGTTGCGCTTTCCGATTATGTAGGACGCATGAAAGAAGGGCAGGAAAAAATTTACTACATCACTGCCGACAGTTTTGCCGCGGTGAAAAACAGTCCCCACCTGGAAATTTTCCGCCAAAAAGATATTGAGGTGCTGTTGCTCTTTGACCAAATTGATGAATGGGTGAGCACACATCTGACTGAATTTGATGACAAACCGTTGCAATCGATCACTAAAGGTGACCTGGATTTAGGCGATTTGGAAGATAGTGATGCGAAAAAAGAAGCTGAAAAAGCTTCAGATTCCTTGAAGCCCCTATTAGAACGCATCAAGACCAGTTTAGGCGAAAATGTAAAAGAAGTGCGGTTCACACACCGTTTGACTACATCGCCAGCGTGTTTAGTGGCTGATGAACAAGCAATGGATGCCAGTTTAGAACGCCTACTCAAATCGGCTGGACAAGCGATCCCCGGTAGCAAACCCATTCTGGAAATCAATCCACAGCATCCCATTGTAGTAGCTATCAAAGAAGAAAAGGAAGATACACGTTTTAATGACTGGGTGTCTATCTTATTTGACCAAGCCTTGCTCAGTGAAGGAGGGCAGCTAAATGATCCGGCAGCATTTGTCAAGCGTTTGAATGAAATGTTTATTTCGATGGGTGATTTATCAGCTTCCAGGATCATAACTTTAAATTAATTGGGAATTGGGGATTGGTTCACTGCGTCACGAAGTAATTGGGAATTTATTGAAAAAGAGTAAGGGACAAGGCAGAAAATAATATATGTGGCTTAAAGACCTGACAGGTTTTCAAAACCTGTCAGGTCTGCGTAAGTTATTTACCGCGGTGTCCCTAACTACTCAGGGCTTTCGCTGCGGATTGCCCCTACAAACAATATTCATATGTAGGGGTAATCCCTTGTGGTTACCCTGAGTAGTTACGAAAAAGAAATACTATTTTTGAAAAATAGTATTTCTAAATTGAAATAATAATTTCCAATCCTTGTTCATAAATTTATTTTTCAAAAAATATCGTGTAATATATTGAAAAATATCATTATTTCTAAATTTTAATTTTTTAAATTTAATTTTTTAAAAAAAAGACTAGACATCCTGATTTTTTTTTGTTAGAATGTCTTTCACCTTATGGAGAGATGTCCGAGCGGTCGAAGGAGCACGATTGGAAATCGTGTGTACGTTTCTTAGCGTACCGAGGGTTCGAATCCCTCTCTCTCCGCCAATTTATGGTAGTCAGTGTCGGTCCCCTCGCGACGCTTAGTTGTGAACCCCGTCAGATCCGGAAGGAAGCAGCGGCAGCAATGGAGGCGGGTGCCGGGGTGTGGCTGGTGTTGACTACCACCCTTCTTTAGTTTTAATTGTGAATTGTGAATTGTGAATTAAGTATTATAAATAAAAATTCATAACGACATTTTACATCTATAGACTTTCAGGTAAATAACTTCCAAAAACTTGTCAGGTATTCAAAACCTGATAGGTTTATAATGTGAAATTATTTATCCGAAAAACTATAAATGCTTGTTATACCAAACACAGTTATAAATAAAACTTTATGCTCTATAGTTTGTCAAATAAATAATTACGCATATTAAACCTGTTAGGTATTCGAGACCTGACAGTTTTTTGGAAGTTATTTACATGAACATCTATAGCTTCGTTCGGAACGAAGTTTCCTAATTACTTCGTTTCACAATTCACAATTACTTCTGTAACGAAGTTTCACAATTATCATAGCAGCATGGCCTATCAAGTTCTAGCTCGCAAATGGCGGCCCCACAATTTTCCAGAAATGGTCGGCCAGGACCATGTTTTACGCGCCTTAACAAATGCCCTGTCTAATAATCGTCTCCATCACGCTTATTTATTCACAGGCACACGCGGCGTGGGTAAAACCACGGTGGCACGTATTTTGGCAAAATCCCTCAACTGTGAAATTGGAATAACGGCTTATCCCTGTGGACAATGTACCGCCTGTCGTGAAATTGACGAAGGGCGATTTGTTGACTTAATTGAAGTCGATGCCGCTTCGCGTACTAAAGTTGAAGATACCCGCGATTTATTAGACAATGTACAATATGCGCCCACGCGGGGTCGTTATAAAATTTACCTCATTGACGAAGTACACATGCTATCAAACCACAGTTTCAATGCTTTGTTGAAAACTTTGGAAGAACCGCCACCGCATGTTAAATTTTTACTCGCTACCACGGATCCACAAAAATTACCCCCAACAATTTTATCGCGTTGCCTACAATTTAATCTTAAACGCCTACCGTTGGAACAAATTATCCAACATTTGACTAAAATCGCTGAAGAAGAAGGTATTAGTTATGAACCTCAAGCATTACGCTTATTGGCACAAGCGGCGGATGGAAGTTTACGAGATGCCCTCAGTTTATTAGATCAAGCCATTGCCTACGGCGCGGGTAACCTATCAAACGACGATGTGGCTCGTATGTTAGGTACGCTTGATCAAAATGTCGTATTAGAATTAATTAAAGTATTAGCCGCTAACGATGCTCCTGGGGTATTGCAACAAATTGCCCTTCTATCTGAACAAAATCCTGATTTTGTGACGATTTTAGGCGACCTCTTGTCATTATTACAACAAATTGCTATAGCCCAAATCGTATCAGCTACCATTGATACTCATCAACCAAACAGTGAAGCTATATTGCAACTTGCCGAACAATTATCACCTGAAGATATACAACTATTTTATCAAATTGCTTTATTAGGACGGCGCGATTTACCATTAGCACCCGAACCGCGTGGCGGTTTTGAAATGCTTATGTTGCGAATGTTAGCATTTCGCCCCAATAATGAACAACAACCATCTCAAGTCATAGCAACGGCACCTGCCATAACTGCACACGCTTCCCCGCCATCAGTCAATGTTCCATCTAAACCCATCACTTCGCCGCCGGCATTGACAAACACTAACAATAATCAAAATGAATGGGGAAATATCGTACATTCCCTAGGACTACCAGGGACTATCAAACAACTAGCCCTTAATTGCGAGCTAAAAAAACATGAAGGGGACACATGGCATTTAACTTTGTCACCCGATTATACATTCTTGCTGACTGAAGAGCGAACCAAGAAAATAGAAGAACTATTACAAAAACAGCAAGGTGGTCCACAAAATGTACGTATTCGTGTAGAACATCCTGAAACCGAAACGCCAGCTATAGAACAACAACGCATTGCCGAAACTCGTCAACAATACATTGTCCAAGCTATTGACAAAGATCCTTTTATTCTTTATCTGAAAGAAAAATGTGGCGCACTTATTAATAAAGTGACAGTGCTTGAATAAGTCAAATTAAAAATCTAATAATGCGAATTAAGTGTTTAGAAATTTCTTTAAAATCAAACGATTACTGGAGTCCAAAGCTTTAGCTTTGGCAACCTATTCAGAAAAATAAAAGTTCTCATTTCTTCCAGGTTTCAAAAGCTGTCAGGTCTTTAGACCAAAATATTTATCTGAAAATCCATAACACGCTGACGCTATAGCGAAGGACTCCAAAATTCCAACTCTTAATTCGCATTAATACTTTGTCAAAGTTATATTGAGTTTTTTTTGGAATACTAAAGATACACGGTCGTGTGTCTCTACTCCAATAGGTAAAGAAATGACTGAATTGATAGAAATTGAAACTTTTGAAAATGAGGTACGGGATATTATGCCTTCAAGGAATCATAGTCTAGCGGTGGGTAGAATAACAGGCTTGTTATTTAATAACGAAAGATTGACTGTTATGCCGGAACTTAGCTTAGATACCAGTCAAATTGATCTTAGCCAGTTCGCTTTGAAAGCGAAAGATGAATTAATTCCTGACATAAGCGTTTATCTTGAACTACCTGAAGAATCTGAAGATGAATTGGAGCAGGATATATTGAAAATGACTCAAATGCCAGAATTAGTGATTGAAGTACTTTCGCCAAAGCAAGCGATTACAGAAATTCTTTCCAAGTTCAAGGCTTATTTTACGCTCGGTATTAAATCATGTTGGTTAGTTATCCCCTCCGTGAAAGTGATCAAGATTTATTTTCAAAATGGAAACAAAATTTTTGATATACAACATGACACTGAAGTTTTCGATGAAATCATAGATATTCGTTTACCTATCCAAAGAATTTTTGGAAAGGCGGTGATGATTAAAAATACGTGACTTCGTCGCGTCTCCCGTGTCCAATATTTGCCAAAGCTAAAGCTTTGGACTCCAACAACAATGGAAACGTCAAATCAGAAAACTTGAACATCAAGTTTTACGGCTACTTATGAACGTGCATGAAATAACTTCAACAACTAAAACCTGTCAGGTTTGAGCGAAGTGTTTTAGAAGTTATTTTGTGCACGTTCCATACTTACATAATTTTGTTATATTTCGTGTCATTAACTGAAAAAAAATCATTTATCTGTTATCATGAATAATAATTGATCAATGTTATCAATTTGCAATGATCACTTTTCAAGTTGTTAAAGCAAGAGGTGTGTCAACATGAACAAATATGATTTTAAATCGCTACTAACAAGCCTATTGTTAATAGTGATGGTAGGCTGTGTCGATGCCACCCCACAAAACGACGAGGCTGAAATCTCCTGGTGGGAAAAATCCAAGCAAGCCATGGGAAAAATGTGGGGTCAATCCACCGAAACGGCTGAAGATTCAGTCCAAGCGGAAACGGAGAAACCGGTTGAAAAGAAAAGCGGACTGTTTGTACAAATGTGGAAAAAAGTGACTCCAACACTTAATCATGTGCTAAACCTTGAAAAAGAACAGGAAACATTACCAGATTCATCTTGGTTTGGAATCAGTAAAGATAAAGCAGATAGCCAAAATGAAATCAATCAATTGCTTGATGAAGCCGTAGAAATTTTGAGTATCTCTCATTCTACTGAAACCAGGCAACGCATTCGTGCCATCGAAGCACGAAACCGGGAACTGAAACAAATCATTTCCCAACATCGCCAGGCTAAAATCAGTGCCCCTATTAGCTCAACTTGGCAAACCACGGTGGCAGATTATGATGCTAAAATCAAGCAATTAACTAAACAGATTGAAAAAAATCACTACAAAATTGATGAACTCAAAATTCAATTTGCGAATGAACTGGCTGATAACGGTTTATCTATAACCGACGCACAATTAGAAGTGCTATTATCCAGTGTGGTGGGAGACGATATTATTCAAAGTAGTATCGTTTACGATAATGTGAAACAAATCAGCCAACAGCTGATGACGCTCACTATTGAAAGCGGTGAAGATTTAGACATTAGCCAACGCTATTATGGTATGTACACTGTGCTGCTCAAAACGCTAGTTCACATGCAGCAAAAGTTCATCAATAATATTGATGAAAAATACTTACCTAAAATCACCACAATTGAGGCAGATGTCCAAGATGTCAACGCGATAACCCGAAATTTATTGCGCGGAGAACGTGATAAAAATCGTCGCCAGCATTTATCGGCTAACCTTGAAGCTCAAAATTTGACCTTAAAAACGTCAAGATTATACAAAAAGCACCTGAGGGGGCAACGTCGCAAAGTAGTTATTGCCATGGAAAAAACCACGGCAGACTTACAAATCGCGCACAATACCTATAAAACGGTCAGCGTCAGTGGTGAATTGATTAACTTACTACGCACTAGCCAAAAATCTTTTGAGTTATTGCTTAATATCCAGGTTCCAGATTTACTGGTTTTTCAAAATTTGCAAATGAAACAAGAGTTTGCCATCCTAACTCAAAAATTGGCTAAGGAATGAGCATTCAATCAGAAACTAAACCTGACAAGTTTTAAAAACCTGTCAGGTTTAGCTTGAAAGTTTCTGATGCAAGAAACCCGTTTTTTTATGAGAATAAATTATACGACTTCGCGCATAGTTTTTCCAAAATACTATTTTTTCCAAAAAGAGTATTTTTTTATGGCTAAGTTTTTTGAGGCACAAAAGAAATAGCATTTTTTTAAAAAATGCTATTTCTATACCTATACTCCGAGCTGTCAAGTTTTCGGATTTTGGTAGTAGGGGCAGACCTATGTGTCTGCCCTGGCTTTCAGTGCTCTCAGGATTCTCAGGGCGAACACACAGGTTCGCCCCTACAAAAAGCCGACAATTTAACCGTGCGGAGTATAAATTATAGGTGCAAAAAGAAATAGCATTTTTCCAAAAAAGGGTATTTCTGCCTAACCGAGACTTTCAAAAAACGTAGAGATAAAAAGTTCAAGTGTTTTTTTGACGACCAATAACCAGGGTAGGGCGAAGCACCGCGAACGCCCTGGCATAATTTAATGGCTTTGACGTGCCTCACACTTGGAAAAACACCGTTTTAATTAATTTCCCTAATAACTTTCACTTGATAGAGGACGATAGAGGACAAATGATGAAAAGTGGACTTGCAGGCTTAATGAAACAAGCCCAAAAAATGAAAGGCGATTTTGAAAATGCACAACAGGAATTAGCTGATTTGGAAGTCATTGGCGAATCTGGGGGCGGCATAATCAAAATCGTTATGACTGGACGGCACGATGTGCAACGAGTCGAAATCGATCCTAGCTTAATGAGCGAAGATAAAGAAATGTTAGAAGATTTGGTAGCCGCCGCCATTAATGATGCAGTGCATAAAGTTGAAAGAACGAGTCAAGATAAATTTGCGGGTTTAACAGGTGGGCTCGGATTACCGAATGATATCAAGTTACCTTTTTAAAAGAACATATCGGTTTTAAAGAACGTGTAGGTACAAAAAAGTATTTTAACTTTTTTAAAAATACTATTTCTTTAAAAAATAGTATTTTTTACACCTTCATTTCTAATCCTACATAGAATAATTATCCTCATGGGCAATGCCTCTCAGCTTAATCAATGGTTTGAAACCCTCTTAGGACGACGTTTGTTGCGCGAGGAAACATCGATATTGCAACAAATTTTACCCCAGTTATTTGGTTATCATTTATTGCAAATTGGCGACGTGGGACACGGCTGTTTGCTAGAAAGCAGTCGTATCATGCACCGCTGCGTATTAGGCAGGACGGTCAACACAATTTGTAAACCCTACTCCAGCGTTTATGCTTTAGCCGATGCTTTGCCTATTGCCAGCGATAGTATTGATGTTGTTATATTGCCACATATTTTAGAGTTTGAAAAAAAACCGCATGACATCTTGCGCGAGGTAGAAAGAATATTAATTCCAGAAGGTCATCTAGTCATATTGGGGTTTAATCCGTTGAGTTTGTGGAGACTCTGGTGCTGGTTGTTTGCGCGACGCGATACCGTACCATGGTGTGGACGATTTTTACCGTTAATACGCTTAAGAGACTGGTTAGCTCTTCTGGGGTTTGACTTGAAAAAACAACAAACTTTCTTTTTTGGTTTACCTTTTCAAAAAGACCGGTTTAAGAATTACACCCAGTTTTTAGAAAAAATGGGTTCACGCTGGACTTTTAATTTTGGAGCTGTATATATAGTGGTTGCACAAAAACGTGTCGCCACTTTAACACCTATTAGATCAAAATGGCTGACTCAACCGGCATTAGTAACAGAAGCCGTTGGCACACATTTTGAGAACACATTGAGAACACAAGATGACGATTCCCATTGTTAAAGCATTTACTGACGGTGCCTGTCGTGGCAATCCAGGTCCAGGCGGCTGGGGCGTGTTATTATGCTTTACTGACCAAGAAGAACAATTATATGGCGGCGAGCTTAATACAACGAATAATCGCATGGAATTATTAGCCGCTATTAAGGCGTTAGACAGTTTAACGCACTCCAGTCACGTTTTTTTAACAACTGATTCTGAATATGTTAAAAAAGGCATCACCCAATGGGTAGAAAATTGGAAAAAACGCGGTTGGAAACGGGCAAATAACAAACCTGTTAAAAATGTTGACCTATGGCAACACTTACACACCGCAAGTCAACGCCATAAAATTGAATGGCAATGGGTCAAAGGTCATAGTGGACATCCAGAAAATGAAATGGCTGATCATTTAGCTAATCAAGGAATTGACTCCATAATTGAGTAGTCCTGCACTAAAAAGGAATTTCAACATGCGCCAAATTCTCTTAGATACAGAAACCACGGGTCTTGAACCCACAAAAGGTCATCGCATCATAGAAATTGGTTGTATAGAAATCTCAAATCGACGCATCATAGACAGACGTTATCATCAATACCTACAACCTGATCGCAAAATTGACACCGAAGCAGCTACTGTCCACGGCATCACGAATCAATTTCTCCAAGGTAAACCGCGTTTTGCTGACATCGTCAACGAATTCATGGATTTTATCAGTGGTGCTGAACTGATTATCCATAATGCAGGATTTGATGTGGGTTTTATTAATCATGAATTGAATTTGCTCAATCAAGATTGGAAGCTATTGGCTCATTATTGTCGAATAACAGACACTTTGGCTTTAGCCAGGAAACGTCACCCCGGTCAAAAAAATAATCTGGATGCCCTATGTAAACGCTATAATATAGACAATTCTAAGCGTCAGCTACATGGTGCATTGCTAGATACGGAAATTCTCGCGGAAGTGTATTTAGCCATGACTGGTGGACAAGTCAGTTTATTGGCTCAAAATAATAATACCTCAGAGCCTTCCCATAATATCATTAAACCTATTTCTGATAAAAGAGCGGCTTTAACAATACTTGCACCAACTACAGAGGAATTACAAGCCCATAAACAATGTTTAGCCACAATTGATAAAGCGAGTGGTGGTAACTGTTTGTGGCAACGTTTGGAGCCATGAGGTTAAGCTTCATGGCTATTTTTATAAGTAGGTGCAAGTATTTTAACATTTTTTAACCTGCTCAAGAAATCCGATTTTTAGAAAAATCGGATTTCTACTTACTTTCTTTAAATTCCTTCATTATAGAGAGAGAACTATGGAACTTAAACAAAAAGGTGAAAATACGTCAATTGACGTTGAAAAATCGTTGACTATAACGATGAAGTGGACAACGGCTGCGGACTTTGATTTAGCAGCCGTTTATGAGACGAAAGATGGTAAACAAGGACTCGTCTATTTTGGTGATAAAGGAAAATTGGACCAATTTCCTTACATGAGCCTCAGTGGCGATGAAGGCGTAGGTGATACTGGCGGAGATAATGAAGAAACCATGCATATCAACCGTTTAGATGACATGAACTACGTGTGGATATTTTGTTGGGACTACGGCATGGTACAAAGAGGACAGGCGGCGCGTTTCAAAGACAGTGATGTTAAACTCACGATAACTGATGAATCCGACAAGCGTACTTTCGTCGAAATCGACACGGGTGACAAGGGTAATGTCTGTTGTCTTGCCACCATAGACAATAATAATCCTGAAGGTACTAAATTGATTAATTATAGCCAAGTAGGGCTATTACAAGGACTCAAAGAGCTTAAACAATTAACAGATATTGTACAACAATTTGTTATATAAAGCGGCTCTGGTGGGCAAGATGTTGCCTACCATAAGGCAGACAACGTGGAGTTCAATCTTTAAATCATTGTCTGCCCCCTCTACATATCTTGAATCAATGATATATGCTGTATATGATATTATTGAAAAATCACCATTATTTATTAAATTTGTTTTTAAGCACAAATTAAATCTAAGAAGTTACATTGAAGATGAAATATACAATGAAGCTCATAGAGAAGCACACAATAAATTAAGTAACAGAAATTTTATTGCCAGAGGATTAAATTCATTTTATGTTTCATAAAAAAATCATTGTGCTCAGAGTAACATTAATTTAGCAACCGTCAGAAAAATCCTCTCATCAAAGTACCCAATCGGTGCGTTTGTATCAAGTTGACATAATTTAATGTCTCCTACCAGGTTAAAGTGTTTAGGTGTGATTAAAATACACTTGCCCTTGCTATACCTAAACTTAAAACAAGGAAAAGTTTTAGTAATAAACAATCAGTTATCAGTAAAACGTCACGACTCAGCCTTAGTACAACTTCTTTCCGAATCAAACGGATTTTTCAGTTTGATTTAGTACAACGGATGAACGGATATCGGGGTTTAGCTGCGATCAATTAACGGTGAGGATGATAAAAAATCGGTTGATTTCCCTAATCCGTTGTACTCAATTTAAGACTAAATCATTAATGAGTCAGAAAAAGTACCTTACATGAGAATAACGCTTGAAGCACTAGAAGGTATTTTATGGGATGTATCAAAATATAATTCTCTCAGAAAAAAAGACACCAAAATTCCAGAAGCAACCGGGCATAAAAAGCTTCACGCTTTTCTTACATAAAATTTACTCAAATGAAGACAGTGAACTACCGATAATAGCTTATTATGGTACTAAAAGAGCCATTTTATGTATCTTATCAAAAAATGTGGGTAAACTTGCTCAAACCTGACAGGTTTTGGAAACCTGTCAGGTTTTTTCCACCGAATTTAGAGAAGATACCATTTTATCCTCGGAAACTAAGTTTCGTGGAGCGAAAACAAACATGGGCATTTTTATGCACCCAATAATTCATTAACTGGCATTTCTCGTTTTAATGAGATAAAAGACTGGTTTGCTGAAGAAAAAGATATTGAACGATTGTGTTAATTGACAAAGTCGACTAGAAACTCTGAAAAATCCACGACTTCAACTAGCTTGACTTCGCATCACCAGCACGACTGTATCTGACATTCTGTACAAAACGCTGTTTAATTGCGCCCTTGTCTGATCAATTTGGACTTGTGTTCTCAGTAGAAAATAATCACTCGAAACTGAAAGATGATTAGCCTTAATATCTAATCCTGCTAAAGCATCATGAATCAGAAAATTTTGCACCGATTCAAATGGTTTATTTTCCCGCTCGGCGATTAAGATATTGGCACCCATTTCATTAAGCCCTTCAGCTAATGCCATCAATACCGGCAGGGGTGCCGTATTCACATTAATTAGTGTTCGGCTACGTAAGGTGCAAATATAAGGTAATAAGGTTTCATAAATCTTATTATCAAAACCAGCCAATAAACGTATTTCCGTTGGACTACTGAATAAGGTATTTGAAGTACGATAGGCAGGAGTTTGGCTAAGGTAAGTATTATCTTCGGCACCTTCAGGGCGAGTTTCCATATCGCTATCTATCCAATCTACCACTACTTGCGCTAACATCGGCGATAATTCTAAAATACGCAGCAAATGTTCAAAAAGAATAATATCTTCGGGGCTTGCCTGCCCTTCTTTTATTAAGTTATTCAAATTAAAACGGCTCTGTAAATCTTCAACTTGCCCTTGGATACTACCGCCTGGGATAGTTAAGGGCGGGATAGGTATTGCCCAAATATCCAGGAAACTATCAATACGATTCTGTTTGCTATCGCGCAGCAAAATCCGTTTCACCCAATTTTCACCCCCTAAAGCATACATATAAGCTTGTTCACCGTTAATCACATTAGCGGTGCGACGAATATCTAATTGTTGTCGCGTTGTCATGGCGACTGCTGCGATGGTAGCTAAGGCAACGACTAATAAAACGGTTATGAGGGCAACCCCTTGCTGACGAATTAATATTTTCATATCGCTTGGTGAAAATTTAAAATAAAGAGATTCATTTTAGAAAAACTATTTTTGGCAAAAATCGTCTTTTGAAGCCAAGAATTTAATCAATACGGAAAACTCAAAAATATTAAAGAAATACGATTTTTCAAAAAATCGTATTTTTAACTTGCCCTATAAATTTTTTAAAACAAAAAAAGCGTTTTTAAGTTATAATTATAAATTTGATAGGGCAAAATTTTATCCGATTGCGATGAATAACAAAAGCATTTCTGAA
>Ga0233403_10000662_pt1 | contig 16331 bp, 12 predicted proteins | sample Na_oxic_1_MG_FD_179866 | JGI IMG/M metagenome (GOLD analysis project Ga0233403, IMG submission 179866) | Seawater microbial communities from Saanich Inlet, British Columbia, Canada - Na_oxic_1_MG | ecosystem: Environmental > Aquatic > Marine > Inlet | place: Canada: British Columbia | collected...
TTTCCTCCATTGGTTGAAGGAACTTGCGTAAAATCCACATGTTATTAAGTTCTTCTTTGGTGGTAAGTAACTCTTCGCGGCGGGTACCAGAACGATTGATGTTAATGGCCGGATAAAGGCGTTTTTCGGCAATCTTACGGTCAAGAAGAATTTCGTTATTACCAGTTCCTTTAAATTCTTCATAAATCACTTCATCCATACGTGATCCGGTGTCAACTAAGGATGTCGCTATAATAGTCAGGCTACCACCCTCTTCAATATTACGAGCTGCCCCAAAAAAGCGTTTGGGACGCTGCAAAGCATTAGCGTCAACCCCACCAGTGAGTACTTTACCAGAAGTGGGTACAACAGTATTGTAAGCGCGTGCCAAACGGGTGATGGAGTCAAGTAAAATCACCACATCAAATTTATGTTCAACAAGGCGTTTAGCTTTCTCAATTACCATTTCTGCCACTTGAACATGACGAGCAGCCGGTTCATCAAAAGTACTTGAAATCACTTCACCACGCACTGAGCGCATCATTTCCGTGACTTCTTCGGGACGTTCATCAATCAGTAAAACAATTAGATAACATTCAGATTGATTGATGGCAACTGAATGAGCGATGTTTTGCAACATCATCGTTTTACCGGATTTAGGTGAGGAAACAATCAAACTGCGTTGCCCTTTGCCGATGGGAGCAATTAAATCAATGATACGTGGTGTTAAATCTTCAGTAGAACCATTGCCCACTTCTAACGATAAACGGCTATTTGCGAACAGAGGGGTCAAATTTTCAAACAAGACTTTATTTTTAGCTTGCTCCGGTAATTCAAAGTTAATTTCACTAACCTTCAATAGGGCAAAATAGCGTTCACCTTCTTTGGGAGGACGAATTTTACCAGAAACCGTATCACCAGTACGTAGGTTAAAACGGCGGATTTGGCTTGGGGATACATAAATATCATCTGGACCGGCGAGATAAGAACTGTCTGCGGAACGCAGAAAACCAAAGCCATCTTGTAAAATTTCTAAGACTCCATCACCATAAATATCCTCGCCTTTTTTAGCATGTGCTTTTAGCAGGGCAAAAATAACATCTTGTTTACGTGAACGTGCAGTTCCTTCTAGGTTAAGGTCTTGGGCAATTTTAATAAGGCCGGTAGCTGTTTGTTTTTTTAGCTCGGTTAAATTCATAGATTTTATGGAGTTTAGAGGTGCCGTTTTTTGGCACCAGTGAAAGGGGTGGTCAATTACTTTGACCACCAAGGGAAATCACAAACGTAGAGGAACCAAAGGGAAAAGCCGGAGTCAGTTTACGATTTGCCAAGGGCTAATGGCAAAAATACTATTTTAAACAACAAATTAAATGACACTTTACTAGCTGTGGTTTTTCGAGCAAATATTAATTATCTTCATGTAATCTTAACCTCGAAAGAAAATCTCAAAATAACTCATCATTGAAGTATAAGATCAACATCACTAATTTACTATTTAACTAATTCTCAACTCTTTATAATTTTTCGGTTTTAATAGAATACCATTAGGTTACGATTTTATAGACATTTATGGATATGTCACTGAACATATCTTCAAACGTGTGGTACCCAATCCAGTCTGAAACTCAAGTCTTCGACTCAAACTGGTGACATTTTCGGGTTGAAGGCACCGGCGTAATCGAAGGTTTTCAAAGGAGCAATTAGTAATTGTACATAAGTAGGAGGCGAATGAAGAATTAACAAGAACTTACAAAATGGGTATAGGCGTGGCTATTATATATAAGGTATGCCTAAAATCCACAAACCCCACGTCCCGAAAATAAACATGGGATAATCGGTGTGTGCTAGAATAATGCAAAAGATTATAAATTGCTATCTATAAATGCTGTCAGTTGCGATTTAGACAGTGCCCCAACCTTTGTAGCTTCAACCTGTCCCCCCTTAAATAGCATGAGAGTTGGAATACCGCGAATGCCATATTTAGGTGGCGTACTAGGGTTTTCATCAATATTCAGCTTGGCAATTTTCAACGATCCCACATATTCTCGTGCTATTTCATTCAAGATTGGGGCAATCGTTTTGCAGGGGCCACACCATTCGGCCCAATAGTCAATTAACACGGGGATATCCGCTTCGAGTACTTCATCTGTAAAAGTGTCGTCCGTAACATGGACGATATGTTCGCTCATAATGACAGTTCTCCAAAGGTATTGCAAATGATGAAACCACACTTAGAAATGAATTTAATCAAATACTAATTATCAATTAATTAATTTAAGTTTGATAATCTTGTATAAGTAATTGCCAATTATCAAAAATCAGTTTGAAATGCAAGAATTTTTAAATCATTTTTGATTCAATGATTAGCTCGCTTATGAAGCCACTAACCCTTTTCAATTTTTACAGTTTTTTTCATTAAGTTCAATATACCGTATTATATTATGTCCAAACAATATGATATAGTTTTCAAGGATATTCTATTTGCCGTGTTCAATCCACCTCAGTCAGTTTTATAATTCTAGCATCTACCTAAGAATTATCAAGATACCGGCAACATCTAGTGAATGCAAATTATCACTTAGTAAGTATCTTTTTTTAAGTTAATCATATTATTATAGTTATTCGGGTAAATATTAATTTCACGAGCGTAATGTTGGGTTCCCATTCTCTTTTCACTACTGTTGTAGATTTTGGCGGGTTTAAAAACCGACATCTTGGAAATTTTTTAATCTAAATGTCTATAGTTATAATGCAAATATCCATAAGATTTTAGCTACGTAAAATTAATGAGTTACAAAATTATATTCTTGACAAACAACTTTATAAATCTTAATTTTTTAATTAGCCTTTAATTTTAACATATCGGGTAATGTAAGATGTTTAACCCCACTGAATTAGTTATTGATGGCTTTGTCGAACAACTTCAAATCGCTTACCGCCGTAATTATGGTGATTTGGAAGCCTCGAATCGCTCAATTATTGCATGGGCTGGGCGCATGGCTTTGGAGCATTTTGCTAACAGTGATGCACTTTATCATAATATGGAACATACGATTATGGTTACCCTAGTTGGACAAGAAATACTCAGAGGAAAACATATTCGTGAAGGTGGTGTCTCGCACCGTGATTGGCTCAATTTCATCATCTCCTTACTATGTCATGACATAGGCCATGTGCGCGGGATTTGTCGTGATGATCATGATGGTCATTATACAACTGGAGTTAAAAATGAAACGGTAACATTACCCGAAGGTACAACGGATGCCGCCATGTCACCTTATCACGTTGATCGTGGCAAACTGTTCATCCGCGAGCGTTTCGGAGGCAACCCCGTTATTGACGCTGAGGTAATTGCTGCTAATATTGAACTTACCCGTTTTCCAGTCCCGGATGACAGTGATCATCAAAGTACTTTTTCTTATCCGGGTTTAGTGCGAGCCGCAGACTTAATTGGACAACTGGCGGACCCGCACTATCTTCGCAAGCTCCCGGCACTTTTTTACGAGTTTCAAGAAACCGGGGTAAGTAAAAAACTTGGCTACCGTTCCCCATTTGATTTACGCATAGGTTATCCCTCATTTTACTGGGGTGTTGTCAGTCGGTATATTCAAGATGGCCTACATTATTTGCGCGTGACGGGGGAGGGTAAACAATGGATTGCCAATTTATATTCACATGTATTTGCCTCTGAACATAAAGAGTTTCACAATGCATAGTGGAACATTTTTTTCTTATCTGTCGTCAGACTTTGAGATATTCATAAGTTAATTTTTCGTTTTAACTATGAATATCATTGAGTTATAAATATTTTGCTTCTGCGTAAATCGAGGAAATTGTCTTATAATTACTAATCAGTAATTTTTAAAGCATTGTGCTTAAAAAGGAATCTAAAAATTCCCTCAAATGCAAAAGTCCGAGTATATAAAACTGCCACCATTAACGTTTACAAACCACTGGTTTTGTAGGCTCAATTTAACCCTTTATTTCGTGTCCACAAGGATAGTGCTTTGGACACGGCTCACTACCTGTTAATGACAACCTTCTAAGAAATTATGGGGTTATTTCTTAGCTCTGATTCTTTGTTGCTGACAGAGCCGTTTATCATGCCTCATAAAATATTTAAAAAAATTAAAAAAACGATTAGCCTTTCGTTATTCTTAGTAGCAGTCATTGGGTTGGCATTATCTTTGACAGCATTCTTCTACGTTAAACAATGGGAATTAAAGATTGCTAACCAAGATAAAATCAAACAATCCTCTGAATACATGTATTTGTTGCGTCAAAAACTTACAACATTTGGCAATATAATAGGTTCTGTTCGTGGTTTAGCTAATGTACATTATCCATTCACCCGACAAAATTTTGCCCAATTTGTCAAGAGTGATATCTTATCCCAAACCGGTATTCACGCTTTGCAATGGATACCGGTGGTATCTAATTCTCAACGTAAAATCGTCGAGACAGAAACTGAAGGTATTGACGATTTTAATTTTTGGGAATTCTCGCCAAATCGACATAGGCAAATAGCAAGTCCTCGGCAAACGTACTATCCGGTTTTGTTTACTGAACCGAAGATTTCTAATGAAGAAACCTTAGGCTACGATGTGGGCTCTGATCCGGTTCTGCGCGAGGCTTTCGAGGCGGCACGCGATGACGGCAAATTGATTGCCAGTGGAGCGGTTTTGGTGCGTATTGCCAGCGAAGAATTGTTGGGTTTTTGTATGTTTCTGCCTATTTATCAAGGTGATAGCACTACGCTCAAAATGCGACAACGTAATTTAGTTGGCTTTGCGGTTGGGGTATTTATATTTAACGAACTAGTAGAACATGTATTGCGTCTACCTAAACAAAAAACCAATGAACCTTTGATCCTGTACGATCATACACCACAGTCAATTATACAACAATTGTATGCACCAAATTGGTATAGTGACAAAATACATAAACTGTATACAAATTGGTATAGTGACAAAATACATTCTTTGTCAAAAGAGTTATGGTCAACCCCTTTAGATTTTGGGGGGCGATTGTGGCAGTTATGGTCAACCCCTTTAGATTTTGGGGGGCGATTGTGGCGCATTACTATTTTTGAAATTTCTGATGACCACTTTTTTAAAAGTTGGTATGCGTGGATGATATTAAGCATTGGGTTACTTTTTACTATGGGATTGCTGCGATATATATATGTAGTCCTTACCCACGCTCAGCGAGCCGAAGAATTGGTAGCCAAACGCACCCAAAAACTATTTCAGGCAAATCAGGCACTTAACCATGAAATAAAAGTACGCAAGCAATTGACTAGAGAGTTAGAAACTAGTCGGCAACATTTTCAAGCGATCTTTAACGAGGCTCCCATTGGTATCGCGCAAACCAATTTAGACGGTAAAATCTTAAATAGTAATAGAGCATTGCAAACCTTACTTAGATACCGTGAACCGGAATTAACAACTGAATTAAAAAAATTTGCTCATCCAGAAGATGCCAACAAAGACCAATCTATGTTGGGAAAAATGTTGGCTGGAAAATATGACACTTATCGATTTCGCAAACGTTATCTTTGTAAAAATGGTGCGATTGTGTGGACTAATCAAAGTTGTTCAATTGTTCGTGATATTGCCCACCCCTTCATAATCAACATGATTGAGGACATAACTGAACGCAAACATGCCGAAGAAGCACGGTTGAAGGCGGAAAAAAAATATCGTGAAATATTTGAAAATGCCATAGAAGGTATCTTTCAATGTCAGCTTGATGGTCATTATTTTCGGGTTAATCCGGCCTTTGTTCGCATATTTGGCTATGATTCTGCTGAACAAGTTTATAATGAAATTACCGAGATTGGACAACAACTGTATATTAATCCTCACCGACGTGTTGAATTTGTGACTCAGCTTAGGACTTATTCTAAAGTACAAGACTTTGAATATCAAGCACATTGTCGAGATGGAAGGGTTATTTGGGTCAATGAAACCGCACAGGTTGTGCGTAACAGTAATAAACAAATTCTTTACTACGAGGGCACTGTTGAGGATATTACCGAACGCAAATATAATGACGAAAAATTGCGCTATGCAGCTACCCATGATCAACTTACCGGCTTATTAAACCGCACCTCTTTTAAAACTAGCTTAACAAAGGCACTTGGGAATAATGAAAAAGCCTATTACCAATTACCACAATCAACTGAAGACTCAATACAAGCATCGGAACAGATTGATTTCGCAGTATTGTTTGTTGATTTAGACCGTTTTAAAATTATCAATGATAGCTTGGGACATTTTGTAGGTGATCAACTTCTTACCGGCATTGCTCACCGTTTAGCTAAAGAAATTAGTGAAAATGGTATTGTAGCACGATTTGGTGGCGATGAATTTGCGGTAATGTTGGAAAATTTTGCGGATTTGACGGTTCTTGAACAGCGTGTCGATGGCATCCAACAACAATTAAGTCAGCCTTATACGGTGAAAAGTGAGGTGTTTAATACTACAGCAAGTATTGGGATTGCATTAAGCAACCAAAATTATGCCAGTGCCGATGAAGTTTTACGGGATGCTGATACCGCGATGTATGAGGCTAAAAAGCAAGGGAGGGGTAAATCTGTCATTTTTCAACCCGGGATGCACACCAATGTCGTCAATATGCTACGGATGGAATCAGAGCTACGCAAAGCACTGGAACGAGGGGAATTTTGTCTACACTATCAACCAATTATTTCGTTAGAAAATCAAAATACGGTGGGCTTAGAAGCTTTGGTACGCTGGGAGCATCCGAAACATGGTTTAGTTAGCCCAGATAAATTTATTCCTCTGGCAGAGGATTCGGGTTTAATCAAAGAATTAGGTTTATGGGTTTTTGAAACTGCCTGTACGCAATTACGTCGCTGGCAAACCCAATTTTCCCATCATGCCGAGTTAGGAATGAATATCAACGTCTCACCAGTTCAACTTAAACAACCACTTCTGGTTCGTCAAATTCAAGATATTATTGAAAAAACCGGTATCAAGGGTTCAACTTGCCGCGTTGAAATTACGGAAAGTGCTATGATGCATGATCCAGAAGCTGCACTTTCGGTGTTAAATGAACTCAAAAGTTTGGAAGTACTATTATATATTGATGATTTTGGAACTGGTTATTCATCCTTAAGTTACTTACAAAGGTTTCCTATAGATGCTTTGAAAATTGACAAAAGCTTTATCAATGCTATTGAGGTTTCTTGGCAACAGGCTCAAATTGCGGGGGCTATTATTGCTTTGGGCGAAGCTTTTAATTTAAAAGTGGTTGCGGAGGGGGTGGAAAATGAGTCACAGGTTTCTATGCTTAAAAAGGCAAATTGCCATCATGTCCAAGGTTATTTTTTCTCTCGTCCAAAAGATAGCCAAGCTATCGAAAATTATCTCCGTTCGGAAATATCCCAATATGGGTAATGCAAATCTGGTACTATGATTTAATTAATTGTTTGAGCACTATGATTTGTATGTTCTATAGTGATCCTGTGTAACTACCTCTAACGTTGAAGCCAGAAAATGTGTCCGTAATCCTTCTGGCAAACGTCCCGCGTTTGGAAATTGGTCAGTTTTTCGCTGGCAAACGTCCCGCGTTTGGAAACTGATCGGTTTTTCGTGAAGTCATCTGAACGTCTATAGAAGAAACCAAGGTTCGAAAAGAAACTTGGTTTCTCAGATTTAAGAGTAAGTGGTTAATAAAGGATTGGTTGTAAAAGAGTGTTTGGGTTAAATACTTTATTATTATACTGTTATACCGGGAAAAGACAGACCTAACAGGTTTTTGAAACCTGTCAGGTCTAAAATTTACTAAACTAAAATTGAAGTAAAAATATAAATATGATTAAAAGTTTTGGTGATAAGGAATTAGAAAAATGTTGGTATAATGGTTACTGTAGAAAAATCAGTGCTAAGTTAAAGAACCGCGTCCTTATGAAACTTGACTGGATAGACGCAGCAACTTGTATAGAAGACTTACAAAATCAGCCCGGTAATTATTTACATAAGTTAAGTGGAAACTATGAAGGTTATTGGGCAATTTCTGTCAATGGCCCTTGGCGATTAATATTTGAATTTGAAAAAAGTAACGCTTATGATATACAGCTCGTTCAATATCATTAAATTTTATAACACAAGGATTTTGCTATGAATATCACTAAACGTAAACCCTTTTCTCCGGGTGAAATTTTGGTTGAAGAATTTTTAGAACCGCTTAATTTAACCCACGCTCAACTTGCTTCGCTGATCAAGATACCACAAAGCATCATGAATGACATCATCAACAATCGTCATGAGATTAACTCTGATATTGCGATTCGTTTAGGGAAAGTGTTTGGTACAAGTGCTGAGGTGTGGCTCAATCTCCAAATGAAGTGGAATTTATGGCATGATTTATATGAAAGCAAAAACCCTTCTGAATATGAAAGCATCAAGCGGTTTGAGTTTGGACATGAGAAACTTGCTTTGTCACCCAGTTTTTTAATTTAACCCGATTTGCCATCCTAAACTAATCTCCTTTGGGCGACGTTCACCCACTTGCATCACAATTCTATGTTGAGCGTTTGGGGCTAATTGGTTGACTTCGGCTAACGAGTCTCCCACTCCCGGTAATTTACCATGCGCTATGACAATCCATTTACCAAAATTCTCCCTTTCTAATTGTGCTTGGAGTTTTTCAAAAGCTTGGTCATTCGCTTTTGCCTCTAAATCAATCCAACGTTTGCGCTGCTTGGCTAACCATGATTCAACCGCTTCAATCGTCGCACGTTTCACGGCATCATGATCAAATAACTTTTGAGCGGTTTGCTCAAATTGTAGTTGTAATGATTCGGGTAATTCTGCGGTTAACATTAATATTTCTCCGGTTAGTTATTGAGGGTTTGAATATCGAAAAATTGGCCCGTGTGAATATTTTCTGGTTCCCACGCGCCTTTGTTAGAATCCATTCTCTTTGCGCCGGCGTCAAATTTTAAACGTTACGGACGGGGTTGCAAACCCCGTCCAGCAAAGAAAGTTAGTTATTGAGGGTTTGAATGTTGCGGTTCCGCCGATTTTTAGGCGACAACTAGAAATCCGATTTTTGGCAAAAATCGGATTTCTTTAATACCATAGTGATTTGTGACAGCTAGAAATCCGATTTTTGGCAAAAATCGGATTTCTTTAATACCATTAAGAGTACAAAAATCGGAGCCAGTTGCAAACTGGCTCCAGCAAAAGTGCTAACGTTTAATTAAATTGTTGAAGAGGTTTCTCAACAAAGCGGCTTCTAAAGCGACTAAATTTGGTTGTACGGTAGGTGCATTCCAATTGCCGGTTATTTTAATGGGGATATTAATACCAGCAAATTCCTCTAAACCGGCGTTACTTTGCACAGCAGCATTCAAGTTGAAAAAAATTTCTTTGGAATCTAGCTTCATTTGCCCGCCGCCGTTAACACGCAATAGCGGTGATTTCATAGTTAGGTTGTTATTGTAGAGAATGCCGTTCTTGGCGATAAATGTTCCACGCAGACTGGTAAAGTTAGTTTGCACTGATTTGTTGTGAGGCAGAGGTTCGGCTTTGAGCAATGCTCTGGCTTGGCGAAGGGTATGTTCAATGTTGAAGCCTTTGATGGCACCATTTAAAAATTCAAATCTGATATTGCCATTAAGTTTTTGTAATAGGTGTTTTGAAGTTGTAGCCTCGGTAGTAAGCCAAGTTTCAAAGTTAGTGGTGCCAATGATTTGGTCATATCCGAGTAAATTCGTGAACAAAGGATTGGCTTGCACGTCTGTTAATTTCTGCTCAATATAGATAATTGGCGGCTGGTTTTTAGCGTCCAATATGAGGTTGCCTTGATAGGTGCCGTCATAAAGTGCGGCTTTGGGGGTAAGTTTTATCTTTCCTTGTTGTGCTGAAACTCCAAGGTGTATGTCATTAATTTTCAAGTTGGCGACTTTGAGTTGTGCTATTTTTAAGGCACCGTTGAGATTCAATGCGCGTAAGATTTCTAGTGGTAAGAGCCTATCTTTGCCGTTGGGGACTGGTGAAGAATCAAATTGGTTCGCTTTGGTTGAGGGTGGCGGTAAATAACGATCTATGTCGATATTGTCCACGTCAAGATGAAAAGTAGTCGCCGGTTGCTGAAAATTTTGGATGCTAAGTTTTCCTTCTAACTTGCTGTTATCTAAGCGTATTTTAAAATTTTCAAAGTTTAATTGGGACAAGCTACCCTGTAACTTAGTTTCAATGGTAACCGTTTTTAAGACAGTTGGATCAGTGGTTTTGGGTATGGTTTGCCCCAAACGTCGGAGTAAATTGCGCGGGTTGAATGTTGGCAATTTTAGTGAGCCTTGCAATGTCGGCTGGGTTGAAACCCCTTGGATAGCTAGATTTCCATTAAGTGCAACCCCCAAACCTTTGAGGGTGAATTTGTCTAAAGTTAAGGTGTCTTGGGCGAAATTGAAGTTGACATGTTTGCTGTCGAGTTGGTGCTTATCAACCGTAACCTGTAAACCTTTGAGTGTCAGATTTTCCGGGGTTATGTTTAAACTGGTTTGTAAGGCGGCGCGAGTGAGTGGAAAGGGTTTTGGAAGTTGTAATTGGCTTTGCCCCAGACGTTTGAGTATTTTTTGGGGATTAAATGGAGCTAAGGTAACTTCAGCATGAGCTTGTGGCTGGCTAAACAATTGGTTGACGTTCAAGTTACCCTGAAGATTCATTCCCAAAACTTGCAACGAAAATTTCCCAGATTTCAAAGTTGCCCGCTTCAAATCAATATCTAGTTGGGGCATTTTTAATTGATTGTCATCGACGCGCAGAGAGAAATTTTTCAAATTCACTGCCTTATGAATTTTAAACTGGGTTTGCAAAGCTACCGTTTTTAATGGCAGTAATTTTTTATCGGGCAATGGTAGAGATGACACCAGTTGTGCCTGCTCTAAACGCTGCAATACAGTTCGTAGATTAAAAGGGGCTAAAGCAAGTTTACCACTCATTGTCGGTTGCGAGAATATTTGCTTAATTTTTAATTTACTATTTAGCTGCATACCAAACGCTTGGAGTGATAGTGCGTTAGAAGTCAGCGTTTGTTTATTAATGTCAACATTAAGTTGGGGGGCGGTTAATTTATTGTCATCAATCAACAGGTTTAAATTTTTAAGACTAATTTCAGCAAGACTGGCTTTAAATCGCGTTTCCAACTCAACGATTTTTAATAGTTTCTCATTAGGTAAGGCTTGCAAGCCCAATTTCTTCATTACCTTTGGCACATCTAAGTCTGCTAGTTTTATTTTCCCTAACAAAGTTGGATTAGTTTGAAAATTGTATGCTTGTATTTTACCACTCAAAATGGCTTCCATTACTTTTGCGATCACGCCATCCAAGGTTATGGTTTGTTGTTTTAAATCGACATCAATAACTTTGGTGTTGATTGCCAGCTCTTGTTTACCGCCGGGGATTTTATTACCTTGGATTGTAGCAAAGAGTTGCAATGGCTCTAACCGATACTTTTGACTTTCCTGATTTAGGGTAATTTTACTCTTACAATCTACTTGTCCACTAAGAGTAGTAGCACCACTGATATCAAGGGCGGTATTGAGTTTAACTACAACTGGTTCATTTAAGACAAGAGCCGAGGTATTAAGATTGACATCAGAAAAAACATAGTGGGAGCCGGCTTGTTGATCATCAAAAGTAATTTTAGCATGACGTAAATTTAAACCTTTGATTTTAAATTCTTTTATAACTTTTGATTCTTCCGATGGCTCATCTTTTTCCACAAGTGCAACTAAATCATCCCAATTAGTGCTACCATCTGGCTTGCGCGTCAGGTTAATTTGGGCGTTGTCTAACAATACAGTATCTAATTCAACATGTCTTCTAAATAAGGGTATAAGTCTAACTCGTACTTGGGTTTGATTAACTTTGGCAAACTCAGATTTTGCAAAGTTGGGGGCATTACCAAAACTAACTTTACCCAAATCAAGTCCCAACCAAGGATAAAAGGTTAAATTTATATCGCCTTCAATGATTAAGTTTCTCCCGGTAGCATTCTCAACTAATTTAGCAATTTGGGGTTTATAATCATTTGGATTTGGAGCAAACATAACGACTAGGGTGACAATTAACGCAATAGCTATGATGCTTCCCAATATCTTTGAGAGTATTTTAAGAAAACGTTTCATTTTAATTCACCATTCATAATTCACCATTCACCATTCATAATTCACCATTCATAATTCACCATTAAACTCAGCAGCACGGCGGGCATCGCCCTTCACCCGTTCTTTTGGGTAACGGGTTTCGTTAATTTGGATTTTAGTTTGGGCGGCGGCAATCAAATCAATATCTAACTTATCAGCAATCCGAATAAGATAAATCAAGACATCAGCGAGTTCATAGCTAACAGCTTGTCGTTTGTCGGGAGATAATTGATAACTTTGTGTTTCGCTCAACCATTGAAAATGCTCAACCAATTCCGCAGCCTCGGCGATTAAAGCCATCGCAAGATTTTTGGGCGAGTGAAATTGATCCCAATCACGCACCGCTGCAAATTCAGCTAAACGTTGGCGGAGTTGTTCAAGGTCCATTTGTTTCATTTTTTGTAAGGATATTTGTAACTATTCACCTTTGAAATAAATTTCAAGGCTGAGTAGTTACGGATATTTCGGTCAGTTTTTTTTCGGATACTTGATTTTACATTTAATCGGTGGGTTTCGTTGTCACTCTACCCACCCTACATGATTTTCCTCTTTCCAATTTTACATTTAATCGGTGGGTTTCGTTGTCACTCTACCCACCCTACATGATTTTCCTCTTTCCATTTTAATCGTAAACTGCGGTTACACGCCAATTCCAATCTTGTAATGTCATCTGGAGATGGATGGGATTACGGCCCAATTCACCAAGCCTTACGGTAAAACGGGTGGGCGATTCAAAAAAAGCAAATGTTGTTTGTGTCCAAGGCGTTTTCTCATTGGTACGCAAAATTCCCAGTATCCCGTTGGCATCCATTTCCAACTTATCTGCCGCAAAATTTCCAATCGCACCAGCTATTGATTGGGCTCTTTCCCGCATAGATTCTGGTAACAAACCTTTGCCATCTTGAGAATCTAATAGATGTTCAGATCTCCATTTGAGGTTTTCTTGATAGATTTTGTTTACCGATTCAAAATCGATCAGTTTCTCAAACGTTGCCATATCATTTTTTACTACGGCATTATTGAGTTGATAAAGATGAATATAAGGCCATACCAAATAGGCTATGACCGCAAAAAAAATAAGTCCAGTAATTTGTTTCATTAATTGATTTCCAAATTGTTGAGGTGCGTCAAGTCAGTGAGGGTTACAACGATTGTCAACCCCTACATTATAACGGATTTTGGGATCACAAGGAATTACGGTGGGTTTCATTCGTCAGTGAGGGTTGACACATAGTGAGGGTTGACTTGTAGGGGCGAACCTATGTGTTCGCCCCAAAATCCGTTACAATCAGAATTGTTTGAATACTAATTAGAAGAAAACACCTTACGTCCATTCAGCGATTGTAATGGACGAGCATTTCCAAAATACACCTCCCGATATTGTGCCAATTGCTCAGCAGAAATGGATACTGGTTGTTTAAGCACCATCCATTTTACTCCTTCACTACATGGCGGTGTGGTTAAAGAACCCTCAAAGGCATAATAATCGTGCTTGGACGGCAACAATTGGTTGATGTCTATTTGCACATCATGCTGTTGTGGTTTGCCCGCGACTTTGGGCATAACTTTCCAGAGGCTCGCAATCAAAGGATTTGGGTTTTCGCCCTTTTCTAAGAAAACCGCAACCACAGCTAACGTGCCTTTGGCACTTTTATGCACCAAATGTATAACCATATCAAAGCGTTTGCCATTGATAGCTCCCTCACTTGGGCTATGGGTGTGGAATTGCAGCAATTGATAGGAATCATCACCAACTTGCAGCGTACCAGCTTTATCTGCCGTCATCTGAATGCTATGCCCATTGTTTACAATCGTCAACGGAATGGACTTGTAATTGAACGTCAGTGGCGGTAAATCTGCTTTAACACTTGTGGCAATGTTAATTGGCGATTGTTGTTTGCCAGTTGCACATAAGGCATATTCTTCAGACAAATGGCTCCAATGAGCCGGCCCGGTATTACCTTCGTAACCCCAATGGCCCATTTCACTACTGTTACAAACACCAATTTGTAAGCCAGAAACTGCCAATGTAGCTACTGCGAGTTTTTTGTAAAACATAAATTTTGTCCCTTAACAAATTAGATAAGGAATGTGTATGAAATAATTCGGGCAACCATAAAGGATTGCCCCTACGTAATTCGGGCAACCATAAAGGATTGCCCCAATAAATTTGTAGGGTCAATCCCTTGTGGTTGCCCTTACGTCATGTACGTTCCTAAAGTTACCCGTTAAGTGATTCATCCTTTGTTGATAATACCGGGCTTTTATCAGTTATCGCTTGTTTGATAGCGGTTTCATATTTTCTTAATCCATCTAAGCGACCAGAAAAAGTATGAATGATTGTCATCAAATCCTCCACCATTTCTCGTTGAGGACTTAGCGATTCCTGATTCACGGTAATAATTTCACATCCATTTTCCTTTGCAATCCATTCAAAATAATCAAAGCCAAAACGACATAAACGATCTTCGCATGCGAGAAGTAATTTAGCAATCTCACCAGTTTGGATACGAGATATCAAAGTTAAGAACTTTTGACGTTTGAAATTCATTCCATCACCTATTTCATATATCCATTCATCAACCGTAATATCCGAAGATAAACAAAATTGCTCCATGGCATCAACTTGAGATTTTAAATCATCTTCTTGTTCACGACTGGATACACGACAATAGACGATGGTTTTTCTATCTTGTTCTTTTACCCCCAGTAATTTACGTGTATCTGAGTCATCATAATAACGATGATTAGATGGGGTACGTTTAGCAACTAACTTACCGGCAGCATCCCATCTTCTCAAAGTTTTTACTGAAACTCCTATTTTTTTGGCAAATTCATGTGGTCGATATTTGAATGTGCAAGGTACGCTTTGCACTCCAGTTCGTTTAATTTTCACATCACTCGCCAAAAAATCAGTTGGAAGAAAATATCTCACGATCATTTAAGGGTTGTAATGGACGAGCATTTCCCTGATACACGGCATTATGTTGTGCCAATTGTTCGGCTGAAATTGATGATGGTTGCTTGAGTAACACCCATTTCACCCCTTCGGTGCAGGGTGGCGTGGTTAAAGAGCCTTCAAAAGTAAAGTACTCTTTTTCCTCAGGTAACAATTGATTGATATCTATTTCTACATCATGTTGTTGGGGTTCTCCCGGGGTTTGGGGTAGAAATTCCCATAGTACATCAATAAAAGGGTTAGCAGTATCGCCAACTTCAAGGAAATTGGATACAACTAATAACCGCCCTTGGATATCCTGATGCACCAAATGTATGACCATATCAAACCGTTTACCATTGATAGTATTTTCACTAGGAGCATGGGTATGAAATTGCAATAATGGATAACTATCATCGCCGATTTTCAAATAGCCAGCGGTGTCAGCGGTTATTTGGATAGTGTGCCCATTATTTTCAATCGTCAACGGAATCGGGCGGTAACAAAATTCTAGTGGGGGCAAATCTGCTTTGATACTGGTGGTGATATCAATCGGTGTTTGTCTTTTGCCACTACCACATATCTCAAACTCAGAAGACAAGCAATCCCACTTACTAGGGCCATTTTCTTCGTCGTAACCCCAATGAACAGTACCCTGATTCGTCGCATTAGCTACTGCTGGCAAATAGCACAGTCTCTGCATTGCCAAAGCTAGTTTTTTATAGAGCATCGTGTTTTTCATCCTCCAAATTTAAAAATGGCTTGGTTAGAAATCCGATTTTTTGGAAAAATCGGATTTCTTTGGACCTATTTTTCTGAAAGTTTATACATATTAGTCTATTGTCAATACATTTTCCAAAGCTAATAAATCTTCCACCGTTTCACGGCGGCGCACCACCGTTACACGTTTACCATCAACCATCAATTCTACGGCTCTTGGACGAGTATTATAATTAGAACTCATCGTAAATCCATAAGCACCGCAAGTACGCACGGCTAATAAATCGCCCTCTTGTAAAGATAATATCCGGTTTTTACCCAAAAAATCGCTAGTCTCACAAATTGGACCAACAATATCATATTCTTGCCTTGCGACAACATCATGGCGTGGTTGCACCGGCAAAATTTCTTGCCATGCACCATATAAAACCGGGCGGGGTAAATCATTCATAGCCGCATCAACAATGGCAAAATTTTTGGCATCGGTATGTTTAAGGTACTCAACCCTAG
>Ga0233403_10000664_pt1 | contig 16314 bp, 8 predicted proteins | sample Na_oxic_1_MG_FD_179866 | JGI IMG/M metagenome (GOLD analysis project Ga0233403, IMG submission 179866) | Seawater microbial communities from Saanich Inlet, British Columbia, Canada - Na_oxic_1_MG | ecosystem: Environmental > Aquatic > Marine > Inlet | place: Canada: British Columbia | collected...
TAATTGATTAACCGGTAGGGGGCTGGTAAGCGGGCGGAAGTATCTGGCTGGGGCCAATATTGAGTTCAAGCCTTTCTCATTCCTTTGGAGGGACGACCGTTCGGCCACTTTTTTGGAGGGACGACCGTTCGGCCACTTTTTGGCGGGACGACCGTTCGGCCACTTTTTGGCGGGACTACCGCTCGGCCACTTTTTGGAGGGACGACCGTTCGGCCACTTTTTGGACGACTGCTCGGCCACTTTTTGGAGGGACGACCGATCGGCCACTTTTTTGGAGGGACGACCGCTCGTGGTGGTGGACATAAATAAATATTATAACCTTTTCCGATTGAATAAACTACATCTCCCCAACCCCGATAGGGGCAAGAGCAAGAGGTGAAACCCTCATCGTTATACATAAGTCAAAATGGTAGGAATTGTAGGGGGCCGGTAGAGGTACGAAACCCACCCTTTTTAAAAGTTTGGTGGGTTTCGCTATCGCTCTACCCACCCTACGAATTCTTTATTTATTTCAATTAGAGCCAAATCCGCTGGCGGACAACGAATGGATTGATAATCATCTGAGGTCATTTTACCTATTGACTTATTGATTTTAATAGTATAGAGTGCAAAACGTTCTTTAACAATCAAACGGTGGTCAAGACAAAACCGTCGAGACCACCACTACACAACCATCTCTAATGTAAAGGAGAGACAGCTATGTCTAAAAACTCACATTATCAAAATGGTCCGGCAACCGTTCGCATCGAGGAAGGTACTATGAATAAATGGAATTTGCGGTCCATCAGCTTGATTACTTATGGTTTGATCGGCATGAGTATTTGGTGCAACATGACATTTTACAGTACCTTTGGTAGCGGCAGCAGTTCGGTCGTTTATGCCCTCATTGGCTTGTTGCTGGATTTGGCCAAAATGGCTTTGATCGGTTTTATCGTTTACTTCATCCGTGAAATTGACCGATATCTGACCGAAGCGGCACTTTGCGTGGGGTTATGGCTGGTGTTATCGCTGCTGTCCCTGGCGGCCGCGTATGGGTTTCTGTCCCAAATCAATGAGCAATACGAAGCCGAACGTTTGAACACCTCAGTCATCTATACCCAACATCAAGCGGCGGTCGATAATGCCCAAGCCCAATTGGATCAACTCGCCCAATATGCGTCGTTGGATACCGTTGCGATTACCGCTAAAATCGGATCGTTAACAGCGGCCAATCAGACCTTGTTGAATAGCCAGTCCAACAACAGTATTGGCCAACGCACCGGCCGCACGGTTGGACAAATGACCGTCCACTGCACCGAAAATAACTGGTACTCCGGCCATTACTGTGGCGAATTTATTAATAATAAGGCATCGATACAGCAATTGCAAGCCCGATTGGATGGCCATGATCGATATCAATCGGTTCACGCCCATCACCAAATGGCTCAACAGAGCTTCCGCGAGTTAACGGTCACTGGGGCGGCGGCTGCCAATCAAGCCCACCCGTTGTTTTTCAACGTCGGCCAGTTCACCAGCAACCCGGCTGCCAGTGTCAAAAGAGGGTTTATTTTCTTAACCAGTTTGATTTTTGAACTGTTGGCCAGCGCACTGATGTTTATGCGTTTTCGAGTGACCTCTGGGTCAACCTGGGTTCATTCTAGCCAGGCGGTCACGCCAATATCGGCCCAGATAGATGCTCTGTCAATAGCGAGCAATGATACCATCTCGTTGCTATTGGAACAAGTCAGAAATGACATTGCGACTGGCCGGTTAAAGAGCTTGTCATTCAGAACCATACAACGGACTTATCGAGTTGGACCACCAACCGCCAAGCTCATTCGGCAAGCGATGCTCAGAGAGGGAATTGCTTATATGGATAAGAACACTCATCAAATCACGTTAAACAGAGTCGAAATTTTTGAGTCCAATGTGGATGATACTGGCTCTTCACATTCAACGAGTGTGACCTCAATTTGATGTCACGTTTTTTGTAGGGTGGGCAAGGGCCTTTTCTTGCCCACCTCTTCGGCTTAGAATAGAAATGTGCCCGTTTGAGTTCCATCACCCATATTGCACCACTACCAATTTTTGTTGTAGTCCAAACCTTCCGGTTTGGACTCCGGCATTGCTTTCTGATATCTGGCAGCCGAAGTTATTTACAATATTTGTGGCTGAATAAGTTATTGCAGCCTACCTATTGGTACTCGCTAACTGCGCCCAAAACTCCAACCCATGACCACCCAATTTATTTGCCAAGCCTTCTAAAGCTGCCAAGACTTGATGGTAACCAATTTGGTCAGCGATTTGATAAGCCGCTACCCAATGGGCATAAGCTTGTTTTTTATCATCTTGAGTCCAATAGATACGACCCATATTGAATAGGGTTGAACATAAGCCGGCCCGATTGCCTATTTTTCTCATTATCTCCAGAGACTGTTGCAAATAGTCTAAGGCCGATTCGTATTCGCCTCGCGCATGATAGATTTGCGAAATATTGTTCAGGGCAGCCCCTTCGCCGGCCCAGTCGCCTATTTCTGTTGTTATCTCCAGAGACTGTTGCAAATAGTCTAAGGCCGATTCGTATTCGCGTCGCGCCTGATAGATTAGCGAAATATTGTTCAGGGTAGTCCCTTCGCCGGCCCTGTCGCCTATTTCTGTTCTTATCTCCAGAGACTGTTGCAAATAGTCTAAGGCCGATTCGTATTCGCCTCGCGCCTGATGAAGTGTCCCAATATTGCCCAGGGTAGCCCCTTCGCCGGCCCGGTTACCTATTTCTCTTCTTATCTCCAGAGACTGTTGCAAATAGTCTAAGGCCGATTCGTATTCGCCTCGCGCATGATAGATTTGCGAAATATTGTTCAGGGTAGTCCCTTCGCCGGCTCGGTCGCCTATTTCTGTTCTTATCTCCAGAGACTGTTGCAAATAGTCTAAGGCCGAGTCGTATTCGCCTCGCGCATCATAGATTTGCGAAATATTGTTCAGGGTAACCCCTTCGCCGGCCCGGTCGCCTATTTCTGTTATTATCTCCAGAGACTGTTGCAAATAGTCTAAGGCGGAGTCGTATTCGCGTCGCGCCTGATGAAGTGCCCCAATATTGCTAAGGGTAGTCCCTTCGCCGGCCCGGTCGCCTATTTCTGTTGTTATCTCCAGAGACTGTTGCAAATAGTCTAAGGCCGATTCGTATTCGCCGAGCGCGTTGAATATTTGCGAAATATTGTTCAGGGTAATCCCTTCGCCGGCCCGGTTGCCTATTTCTCTTCTTATCTCCAGAGACTGTTGCAAATAGTCTAAGGCCGATTCGTATTCGCCGAGCGCATGATGAAGTGCCCCAATATTGCTAAGGGTAGTCCCTTCGCCGGCCCGGTCGCCTATTTCTCTTCTTATCTCCAGAGACTGTTGCAAATAGTCTAAGGCCGAGTCGTATTCGCCGAGCGCAAGACTTGTGGTGCCTGACCAATCCAATGCGTCACCCAGTATTGATTTCTCATCAGATTCCCGCAACGCGGGCAACCAGTTATCCAACAAAGTCCGATACATCCCAACTCGGTCAAAATAAGGCACTAGCACATCCAAGGCCAAACGATTCGCTTCTGAGGGTTGTTCGGCGAGTTGTAATGCGTGATGGACGGAGATTGCTTGAGATAGCGTTTCTCGGCCATGCTCAAATAACCATTGTTGGTGCTTGGCGGCTTGTTTCCGCAATTCAATCGACGGCGGTTCGAGGGCTTGGGTTAGCAACCATTCGGCCACTAATGGCGAAATTTGATATTCCCGTTGTTGGTTTAAGTCTCGGGCAATTTCAACCTCCACTAACGATAACGCCACTAAACGGTATAACAGATTTTTTGGTTCCGCTAAATCTGGGGCAATCTCGTTGATACCAAATAATATGACCGGCGTGGTGTATACCGGCAAACGCTGCAATAAGGTTTGTTCAGCCGGCTGCAAATAACTAACCACTTGTTCGATGGCCATATACACTTGTAAACCGGCTTGGGCACGGCGAAGCTGTTCTAAAAAAGCCGTTTGACCAATCCCCAATTGTTGGGCACTGTGAAACAGTTGTAAGCCTTTGAAATTACCGCCTAAAGCTTGATAGAGTTGACGCTTAGCCTCCCAAGATTTTAGCTCCACCCCCAGTTCTTGCTGATAACGCAGAAAATCACCATAACTCGGCTTCGCCAAAATATGATGTAATTGTGTTGGTGCTGTCCAGTTCGGTAACTGCCAACGAGAGGTTAATAATATCACCAACTTCGGCAACTGTTGCGCGGCCGTCAACCAAGCCCGCAACGTTGAATCCGTCAACGCGCCGGTTTCTGGGGCTTGAATGCTTTCCAAATTATCCAACAACAGCACCAAGCGGCCCTGAGTCTGCTGCAACAACCCATTCAATAATAACTGAGCGCGTTGGACATCATTGGTACACAAGCCCCAACGCCGTTCCACTTGTTCCAATAACTGATCCGACAAACTGCTTTTCAGATGAAAAATGAAATTCTCCCAAGAACTTTCCGGCCGAGTCGAGTAGGCCTGAACCAGATAACCTTGTTGTTCCAACTTTCGGGCCAAGCGGCCGGCCAACGCGGTTTTCCCTTGCCCGCCCGGCCCGGTGATGAGCAACTGACGAACCTGGCCGTTGCACAATTTTTGCCACAAGCTCCGCAACTCGTTACGACGACCAATAAACTGGGCCGGCACCGTAATATGAGCGGCCAAACTATCGACCAATAACAACGGCGAGGTCTTTGGCTCTGGGGTAAAATTCCAATCAATCAACGCTTGCAGCGGCTGATGACTGACCAACATGGGCAAACTCCATTGCCCGGCACTCAGTTCCGCGAATTGGTCCTGACTGGACAACGACTGCCAAATCGCGTCCCGGCCGCGTTGGGTGGCGACCTCCAAGCATTGCGGTTGCGCCAACGTTTTGCCAAAGGCGCGGGTAAACACGGTGGCTGCGGTATCCAGCACCGATTCCCGCATTCCAACCACATGCGGCACCCCGGCCGCCACCAAACGGGTCGTCAACCCGGCCGTCAAATCCTCCGACGAGGTTTTTCCGGACTGACACGCCGACAACACGACACACTGCACCGGAGTACCAACAAACGCATCGGCAATCTCTGGTGCCGCCACCGAATGACCACGTCCATCTTCACCTTCAAACAAAAAGGAGGCTTGATCAGGCTGAAACTGTCCATGTCCACTCAAGAACACCAAATGAAACGGCTGCTCGCGCAACAACTGTTGCAACCCTGAAAACCGCCCATCATCTGGCGTTTCTATCTGCACCAAGCCTTGATGAATGAATGGATCCAATGCCTCAAGTACATGCGCTTGCTCGGTCTCGATATCCAAGCGCCTCATCTCCGGCTCCAAATCATCTGGCAGCGACGTAAATAACAACACCCGAAGTGGGCCTTTTGGCAACCGACTGTCCCCAGCGGTCGTCCCTTGTTCAGTCTCCCCAGCCGCCGGCTGACGCTCGGCGTGGGATCGTCCAAACCACAAAGACCATAACTGCCGAAAAACACTCACTTTTTCAGTCACGCTCCCAACCTCGGCTTGCTGGACACGCGGCACCGCGTCATGCCCCAACCACCGCCGTGACAACGTATAATGCGGATGCTTACCCAAAAAACCGTCTTCGGGATGGTATAAACACTCCCACGGCAACACAAAAACTTCCGGCGTACTGATCTCAACAATCACCGGCAAAATCTGTAAACCGGCTTGCTGTTTGGCCTTCGCCAACGCCGAATCACACGATAAGGTATGCCACAAGGCTTGACCGATTTGTTGCAAAAACTCTTCCGCCACCACTTGTTGATGGACATATTGCAACGACAACTGCTTAGCCCTCGACACAATATCTGGGCGCGTTTGGGCCAAATCCGCTGGTGGGCGGACAACGAATGGATTGAGAATCATCGGATGTTATTTTACCTATTGACTTATTTATTTGAATAGTAACCAGTTTCGCAACGCGCAATTTTTGAGTCCAAACCTTCCGATTTGGACTCCAGTATTGCTTTCTGACACCTGGCAGCCGAAGTTATTTACAATATTTGCGGCTGAATGTTTTGAGACCAATATGCAGAATATATACGGCCACTGCAACGGATAGCATTTGTAAGGCACCGGCAGAAAAGCCCATCACGGCTAACAGCCCGGCGAGTTTTTCCAACAATTCGTCTTTTTTCAGATTGCCAAAGATTTCATACTCTTTTTGCAAATCGCTGTCGGCGCTGCATAAAATATCCTTGGCTTGATTGGATAATTTATGCAAGAAATGTTCCGCCGATTCGTCGCTGTGTTGTTCAATGGCTTGGCGTTGCTTCGGCGGCAAATCCGTTGGCGGTGATTTCGGTTCGGAGAAGCTTGCTCTAGTCAGTACACTGGCACTGTTCAATTCACGCAACTGCTCCTCCACTTGCGTGGATAATTGAGCCAGTTCTGATGCTGTCAAAGGGTTTGTCATGTTAATTTCCTTGGTTGAATAAACTAAAAAGGCTTAGATTTTGAACTACATCTGGGGTTTGTTATAATGTAGGGTGGGTAGAGCTTCGCTGCACCCACCCTACGAAAACCCATTTTAAATCATATATTTAAATACTTATGTCTAATGATGAGGGTGAAACCTGGGGTACCCCACCCTGGCCCTCCCCAACCCCGATAGGGGTTGAATGGGCCAATAGCCCCAGGTGAAACCTGGGGTCCGGAAAAAAACCTCCCCAACCCCGATAGGGGTTGAATGTGAATAGCCCCAGGTAAAACCTGGGGTTTTGCAAGAATCTCCCAATAATTTGTGTTTGGAGGAAACCATGAAAAAATTACCGCTTGGTATTCAAACCTTTGCGGAAATAATAACAGAAGAATATATTTATGTGGATAAAACCCGGCATATTGCCGAACTTATTCAAAGTGGAAAATATATCTTTCTTTCCCGCCCCCGCCGTTTTGGTAAATCTTTGTTAGTTTCAACACTCTCGGAAATTTTTTCTGGAAATAAGGAACTTTTTCAGGGATTATATATTTATGACCAGATTGAATGGCAACCTCATCCGGTGATTGTGATTGATTTTAATGGTATTTCTTTCAATGATGAGGAAGTCCTCAAAGCCTCATTGTCATCCTTTTTGGATAATATAGCCGCTGAACATGAGATTGTCCTGTCAAAAACGTTTGTTAAGGATAAATTTGCCGAGTTAATTAAAAAAATAGCGGAAAAAACGCGCCAAAAAGTGGTGATTCTCATCGATGAATATGACAAACCTATTGTTAATTATATCGATGATCCCCAAAAAGCGGTGACAAATCGTGAAATTCTTCGGGATTTTTTTGGGGTATTGAAATATTCGGATGCTTTTCTCCGTTTCGTATTTTTAACTGGGGTATCCAAATTTGCGCGAGTTTCTATTTTTTCCGACTTAAATAATCTCTTGGATATCACGCTCTCGAAAAAATTTGCGACTCTGCTTGGATATACCCAACACGAATTAGAAAGTTATTTTGCTCAACATATCCAAACGCTTTGTTTTGAGCTGGGAATCAAAAAAGCCCCGTTATTGGCTCACATCAAGACTTGGTATAATGGTTATTCATGGAATGCCAAAGACCAACTGTATAATCCGTTTTCGATTCTCAATTTGTTTGCTGGGCAGCGTTTTTCAAATTATTGGTTCGCAACGGGTACCCCAACCTTGTTGATAAAATTAATCAAACAAACGAGGCGAGATATTACCGAGTTTGAAAACAAAACCGTGTCAGAGATTATCTTTGACAGCTATAACTTTGAGAACCTGAATATTTTCGCCCTGTTGTTTCAAACCGGCTATCTTACTATCACCCAGATTGACACTCAAGACATGCTGACTGAATATACCTTAAACTATCCTAATTTTGAGGTTAAACAGGCATTTGTCACTTATCTGTTTGAAAGTTTTACTAACAATGGTTTAGAAGAAATCCAACCGGTGGCTAAAAGTTTGCGCCGGTGTTTACAGACTGATAATTTAGAAGGTTTTATGAACCTCATTAAAGCCTTATTGGCCAAAATTCCGTATACGCTCCACATCGAACAAGAGGCCTATTACCATTCGCTGTTTTATATGATTTCGGTATTGATGGGGGTTGAGATTGATTTAGAAGTGCTAACCGATAAGGGACGGATTGATGGCGTATTGATGTTAGAAGACAAAATTTATTTGCTTGAATTCAAATATGGCAAAGCGGGCACTAAAATGGATACCTTGACGAAGCAAGCCATTAAACAAATCCGCCACAAAAAGTATGGGGAACGCTTTTTAAATGAATCACGCCCACGTTTGTTATTGGGGGTTGGGTTTGTCGAAAAAGAAATGGGCTATAAACTCATCAAGAACGATAAGGCTAACGCGTAAGTGTTTGTCCCATATAATGGCCCTAATCCTTCCGCCCGCTTACTGCCCCCCTACTACATCTCCCCAACCCCGATGCCCCAGGTGAAACCTGGGGTTTTGCAAGAGTCTCCCAATAATTTTGGTTTGCCGCTTGGTATTCAAACTGTTGCGGAAATAATAACAGTACGCGTTGCACTTTGGCGAAAACAATTGTTTATTGCATCCTCAACGGCGGCACTTCTTCTGGATCAATATAAACTTCTAACAGAGTAGGGCCGTTATGAGTACATAAAGCCTGATAATCAATCTGTTCAAAGTCTTCAGGATGTCGAATGGTGTGTGCATTGGCTCCGACGGCTTTGGCCATCATCGCCAAATCAACCGGTGGTATAGCAAAATCAACCGTTTCAGTGCCCACTAGGCGGTGCCCATGTTTAATCATACCATAAGCATTATCATTAAGTACCACAAAAATCACCGGTAATTGCTCAGCAACGGCTACCGTGATTTCTTGTCCACTCATCAAATAGCAGCCGTCGCCGGTGAAGCAGACAACCGGGGTGTTTGGTGTCCCTAATGCCATTCCAACGGCGGCACCAATCGCCCAGCCCATAGCGGCCAGTCCGATGGGTAAATGGTAGTGTTCGGGATGTTGATGAAAAAAATAGTGGATTGTCCAAGGGACGCTGTTACTATTATCAATCATAAAACGGGTTTCCGGTGGAAAACGTTGAATGATTTCACGAATCAAACGTTGCGGCTTGATCACCGATGAAGAATTGTCTCGCCGGCAGCTATCTGGTGCTTGGACTTCAATCTGAGGCGGCAGATACGACGTGGGTTCACTGGGCATCTCAAACCGTTTAGTGGCCAAAGTCAGTTGGTTTTCTGGTGCTATGGTTTCAAGCCGCGCTGCTAATTCCTTGAATAGCGTGTTGATTGTCCCATAAACTTGTAGACGCGCCATCGGAGAACGGGCGAAATATTCCTTTGCCTGATGAATATGGATCAGCTTATGATTCAATAAGGCCGTATCCCACCGACTGGTGGACCATTCCCATAATTCGGTGCCAACCGCTAAAATAAAATCAACCGACTCATCGGTCAGTGCCCGGCGGGCGGTTTGGTGTCCAGCAAAGCCGAATACGCCACGAGCCAGTGGATGATATGGATTAATCCCAGCTTTACCGCGTTGAGTGGTGACAATTGGGGCGTTGATCAGTTCAGCAAACTTAATAATCTCGTCAGCAGCGTCCCGACAATCATGCCCTATCAATAACACGACTTGACGATTTTGGCTTAATGTTTGGTAGACTTGTTGGCAGAGCTTTTCCAACGCGATCCAGTCTACTTCGGCTCTGGGTTGAGTTAAGACGGTGGCCAAATTGGGGTAGGCGATAGTTTCACTGGCCGCTGAACGAAAAATATCGACCGGCACACTTAAATGCGCTGGGCCTCTAGGAAACTGTAACGCCGTTGTTAACGCGGCGGCTAATTTATTTTCAAATTGATTGGGATGAGTCACCAGTGTATTGTAACGAGTACAGTGTTCAAACATGCCTACGATATCTAGGGCATCGGCTGACGATTCCTGAAAGCAACCCAAACTGAAATGAGGTAACTGGGTTTGGGCGGTTATCACGAGCAATGGAATATGATCCGCATAAGCTCCCGCGACGCTGGTGATTAGATTAGTCGCCCCAGGGCCGGTGGTCGCACAACAAACCCCGATTTTGCCGGTTTCACGCGCATACCCATCGGCCATGAAACCGGCCCCATTTTCATGTCGTGCGAGTATGGAACGTGGGCCGCCTCTTTTCTCGCTGCGAACCAGCGCATCATACACCGGGCTTAGAGGTGTGCCGGGCACACTGAAAACATATTCAATGCCAAATTGTTCCAAATAGTTCACAAGTAAATCGCTTAATGTCATTTGTCCACCTTTATTGTTTCGCCAACCAAGAAATCCGATTTCAAAATTTTGTCCAAGCGCAACGGATTGGGTATATTAATCACCGATTTTCACAAGTCTTGAAACGTTTTTACCTAAAAATGGCAATCACTTAATGTTGTAATTGCCATTTTTAGGTTTTAAATGATGTTTCTGAAAAATTATAGCTTATATTTGTACAAACTGAGGATGCACGGTAATACCGGTTTCGCTATCAACATAATCGTTCTCAAATTTCTGGCGATTAGTTTCATCTATCTTTTCAATAAAGAAAACTAACCAAATCTCGCTCACTTCTAATTGTTGCCCATATTGAGCGGCTTGGATGAGTGCCTTACGATACAAGGGTTGATTCGCAAAACTTTTTAACTCTAATCCAAACAACTGTCCGGCATAACGTATCAACAAATCAATTGTGCCATTACCGGTTGGAAATTCTGGTTGAACCTGTCCCTCATAAATACGGAAAAAACTGGCTAGATAAGAATAAAGATGAAAATGGAAAATAGCTTCATACACGCGCAAATCGTTCCGACGACGCGGAGCATCTTTCAACACTTGTTCCCGATTGGCTTGCAAATATTGCTCATATCGTTGTAACAAGCGACGAATATTGAGCTGATTTTCCGTGATGGTGTCAGACAAATCTTCAAACGGGTCCGATAAGCACTGAACATCTTCCCGATACAGTTCTCTGGCAAAGTAGTTGAACAATTGCTTTTGTATGTATGGACAAGCAAACTTGAGATGATTTTCTGCACTTTGTTCAACGTTTACTATCCCATTCATATATAAAAAATTGATGATGGGATCATGATAGACAAATTGACTCTTGATTCGGGTTTGGAACAGTTCCAAAATAAATGATTTATAGGGTTCTTGCGTTGCTTTGCTAATCAGGTTCAAAATGTTGTTATTAGGCAATAAATTCAGTGCCGCTGCATAAACCTTTTCAAAATGTGCGTGTAAAATCGGTTTCTGGGTGGCTTGATTGTAGGTTTCCGTCAACAATTCCCCGAACCAACAAGTGAGTCCTGGTTGCCCTTGAAATTCATACCAAATACGCTCCACAACTTCAGGCTCAATTTTTTGCTCACGCTCTCGTTGATACCAATCGAATAGCGCAACCACTTCATCATTTGTCAAATTAGGAATATGTACACCGCGTTGGACATTGAAGGGCGATCCTTTGACATTTTCCGCGCCCAAGACGGCACGAACTCCGATTAAAGCCAAACTATGTAATAGATAACTTTTCTCCGCCGTGGATTTATATACTTGGTTTTGACGAGTATTATAAATATGACGAAAAGTAGCGACTAATCTAGCAATCACAGTTTGATCAAGAGCATCAAATTCATCCAAAATCAAAATCAATGGTTTGGTGAGGGTTCCCGGTTCAAACAATTGATCAAAATCATCTAAACTATCTATGGTGATCGCTTTCTCTAAATTCAATTCTTTGAGCAATTTCCTAGCAATAAGTTGGACCACACGATTGCTGTCCTTCACCTCGGACAGAAATTGCAAACTGAGGATAACGACATCAAAATCATTTTCCCGCGCCAGTGTTAGGAACACTTCTCGCATGATCCAAGTTTTGCCCGTTTGACGGGGGCCCCAGATGGTCATGTAATGTCCCCCTTTGTTGGGATTATCGCCCTTTAATTGTTGAATCACCCCGTCTATCAATGCTTGACGGGGTATATAGTAATGTAGTTCCCGATCAAGCGGTCCATAAGATGAAAATTTTCGCATTTTTTAATCTCCGATATTTTTGTCCCATTTTGAGAAAATGGTGGGTTTCGCTATCGCTCTACCCACCCTACAATATCAATATAAGAAAACCAGCAAAGCCCCATTTAGGCCGCTTTTTCGTAGCCGTATTCCACCCGAATCTTATCAAAGGCGGCTTGAATGTGTTGTTCAAATTCGCGCAACTTATCTACTTCCGCGCTGCTAAACTCGGATTTAATTCGCCGTGCCCGTGTCAGCACGGGTAGCTCCGACAGTTGTTGAACCGGTATGCCAGTATCTAGCAACGTGATGCCTTGATGGTAAATATTCAGCATTAGGCTCAATAACAGCATTTGTTTTTCGGGTGAACAAAAGCTATCGACATCATCCACCGCACTTTGTTGCAATATGCCTTCTCGAATCAGGGCGGCACCTTCTAATACCCAACGTTGCGCCGATGATAAGGCTTCTGGTCCAACGAGGTTAACTATTCGCGCTAATTCATCGGCATGGGCGAGTAATTTTAGAGCTTCGTTGCGGTATTCTAGCCAACGAGTGTCGATGTTTTCGGCCCACCATTGTTGGGCAATATTGACATAATCAGAAAAACTGTCGTTCCAGTCAATGGATGGGTAGTGGCGAGCATCTGCCAGTTCTTTGGATAATGCCCAAAAGGTTTGGACGATTTCTTTGGTATGGCTAGTGACTGGTTCTGAAAAGTCGCCGCCGGGTGGCGAAACGGCGCCAATCAGGGTGACGGACGCTTTTTGGTCACCTAATGTGGTGACGCGCCCGGCGCGTTCATAAAAGGCGGCTAATCGGGAAGCCAAATAGGCCGGATATCCTTCTTCAACGGGCATTTGACCCAAACGGCCGCCGACTTCGCGCAACGCTTCCGCCCAGCGACTGGTTGAGTCGGCCACCATCACGACATCGTAGCCTAAGTCTCGATAATATTCGCCAATGGTGACTCCAACATAGATAGACGCTTCTCGCGCAACCACCGGCATATTAGAGGTATTGGCGATCAGCAAGGTGCGTTCCATTAACGAGCGGCCGGTGTGTGGATCAGTTAACTCTGGGAAACTTTCCAAGATATCGACCAATTCATTGCCCCGTTCACCGCAGCCAACATAAATCACAATGTCGGCATTTGACCAGCGGGCAATTTGCTGTTGTAGCATGGTTTTACCGGCACCGAATGGCCCGGGTACTGCGCCTTTTCCGCCTTTCAGCAGCGGAAAAAAGGTGTCTAAAATACGCTGCCCAGTGACTAATGGTACGACGGCATGATCGCGGTTTTTATATGGGCGCGGAGTCCGAACTGGCCAGCGGTGGAGCATTTGGAGATTCTGAATGTCACCGTTTGCTTGCTTGACTTTGGCAATGTCTTGAACGATGGTGTATTCACCGGCATGAGCCAGTTCGATCAGTTCGCCACTACAATGAGGTGGCACTAAAATGGGATGACTAATACTGGCGGTTTCTTGGACTTTGCCAAGTACGGTGCCGGGGGTGATTTGAGTGCCGAGTGGCAAGCGATTATTGGGGGTAAAATCCCATTGAGTCTCACGCGCTAATGGTTCAAAACTCAAGCCACGAGTGATGTAGTCGCCTTGCTCGGCAAAAATTTTATCTAGCGGCCGTTGCACGCCATCGAAAATTTTTCCGAGCAGCCCTGGCCCTAATTCTACTGACAGTGAATGCCCTAGTGCCTGAGCCAGTTCACCTGGCCGAAGCGACTCGGTGGCTTCATACACTTGCACCGTGGCTTGTTCGCCATCCAAACGGATGACTTCGCCCATTAAACCGAGTTGTCCGACGCGCACTTGTTCACCGTTGCGGACACCAGGAAGATGTACAGTCACAATAGGGCCATTGATGGCAATGATTTCTCCAGTCATTTTGGTATGAGAACATTGGTGATTGGTTGATGTTAGAAGTTCCTCGTTGAGGGTATGGTTTTCCTTATGGTTTTACCGGCAGTCTTTTTGGTTCGCCAAAAAATGAACAAACGGAATGTGACGACGGTTGATATATAGCGTTTCCCGATTGAGTGAAGTACAACGGATACGCTTCATTCCCGGATAAAATAAAACGGCTCAAAATGAGTCAAATCCGTTTATTTCGAGTATCCGTTGTACTCGACTTTTTTCTGGGGCTAGGAACAAAAGGCCACTATCGGGGTTGGATTTGGTCCGGCAATGTTAACTATTGTCTCATGTTTATTTCGAGGTTCGGTGGGTTTCGCTCCGCTCTACCCACCCTACCAAAAACTACTTGTCGGATTTCTTAAAAAAAATCCCTTTCTAAAATATAATCCTTGTAGTTTTCCTATTGCCTTGATAGTTTAATTGTTCAAAGTCGTTCAGTTCTTGGTAATAGGTACGGATGAGTTGGTGTTTTGAAGAGAGTTTTAGCATTAAATATTCCCAAATAGATGATATTTACAGTGAGAGCATATTTGTTTTAATTTGTCAAGGTGTAACAAGATGACTCAATCAAATCGTCATCACGAAAAAGTTAACATAAAAAAAGGGCAAACCGAGGTTATTTTATCCTCCCCCAGGTTTTGCCCTCATTGACAGAAAAATCAATTGGATTCAAAAGGTTTTTAGTTGTCCAAACTAAAGTTTGGACTCCGGCTAAGTTTAGATTCCGGCCTTCTCCCTTATTAAGGGACAGCTAACAATTCGGCAACCCGTGCGGCTACCTGGTCCCAACTGCTCCCGGCTACCACCTCGCGTCGTTTTTTAATCAGCAACGGATCATTTTCCTTCAATGCTTGGTCAATGCCCGCTAAAAAATTCTCGTGTGAGTTTGCCGTATATATGAATGACTCATAAGGCTTAAAAGCCGGTAACTGCATCGCTACAATAGGGAATCCCAACGCCAGATATTCCTTCAGCTTGACGGGATTACACATTTGGTTAAATTCGTTTTGTAGGAACGGAATAATCCCAACATCAAAGTGAGCAGCGTGGGCGGCTAACTCATTGGGCGACACTTGATCAATGTGTTTCACATTTTTTTCAGCCAGTACCCGCGACAAGTCCATTTGTTTGGGACCAATCAACACCAATGTGCCCTGATGGATATGGCGAGCTATTTTAATCATCAGTTCTACATCCATGCGGTACTCATCCATACCGCCGTAGAAGCCAATGATGGGCTTTGGTAAATCGCGCATGGACTCTGGAATAGAAATACGTTCTCCGTCCAACGGACGCGCTGCCACAAATTGGTCAAAATCCACCCCATGACCGATAAAGACTGATTGCTTGACCATGCCCAGCTCACGTTCCATCAGCCCTTCATGCACGTAAGCGGCAGCGTCTGAAATGGCGAGCAATCGCTTCTCCAATGCCCAAATCTGCTCCTTGTCAGCTTCAGGCAACGTGGTAAAGTCATCGCAACGATCAAATACTATTTTAACCCATTTTCCGAGTTCAACTGCTGGTGTCATGGTAGGCATCGAGACCACTGCCGACGGGCGAGTGATTTTCAAACGCCGACAAATCATTTTCACTTGAAGCGAAAGTAATCGACCATTGAACTGCAACATACTCGGCGAATAGCGGGGTACAAAGAGGGGACTATAGATATACATCCCCGTTTCAGAATCGCGCTTCAGTCCACGAGTCAAGCTTTTCAGCTTTCGCCAATATCTTGACCACGCAATTTCGGTCTTGCCCGGCACCGGCATACGCATACCAATGCTATTGATCCAGACAGTCGGTACTCGCTGAGCCATACGATTCGCCATGCGTACCGAAGCATGTCCGCGGTTGTGATACCATAAATCGACATTGCCAAAATGGATTACGCCGTCGCACTGTTCTGAAGTACTCGTCGGCGGCTTTCCTAAAGAATCGGTTGAAGTTGTTTCTGGGGTTGTTACCATATTTTTTTTAATACGTTGGTGCTCCGAGTGCTTATCCTAAAACTTAACAGCTATGGGATTTTCTGGGTCAATACTCACCATGTCATTCAAGCGCAATCCATTATGGTTGCCATTGAATGACTTAATGATATTGGTTTTCGGAGTAATAATCTTTGGAATGAAACCAACAGCGGCGGTCAATTGCCAACTACGAACTATAGCGTTTCCCGATTGAGTGAAGTACAAGTTGGGCACCCCACCCTGGCCCTCCCCAGGTTTCACCTGGGGCTATTCACATTCAACCCCTATCGGGGTTGGCCCCAGGTTGCACCTGGGGCTATTGGCCTATTCAACCCCTATTGGGGTTTCTCAATAATCCC
>Ga0233403_10000665_pt1 | contig 16307 bp, 10 predicted proteins | sample Na_oxic_1_MG_FD_179866 | JGI IMG/M metagenome (GOLD analysis project Ga0233403, IMG submission 179866) | Seawater microbial communities from Saanich Inlet, British Columbia, Canada - Na_oxic_1_MG | ecosystem: Environmental > Aquatic > Marine > Inlet | place: Canada: British Columbia | collected...
TCAAGAATTTTTAAAAGCTTGGAAATTATAATTGAAAATAGAAATCCTTTTGGATTTTTCACCTCCTTCAAGAAATTGTTGAGTACAATTTTTTCTACTCCCCATAGTCAATTAATAATTAATAGTTTAAGAATTATTAATTATTAATTAGAAAATCATGAAAAACTTAATTTAGTATTTTATTGTATGCTTGATAATTATTTTTATTGTAAAGTTATTTATAATCAATATGTTAGCTAAATAAATCTCTTGAAATAGGGCTGTGCCTTTTTTACCACCAAAAAAAAAGTGTTGTTTTTTTTCGACAAAGTGTTGTTTTTTTATTTAAATTGCGTTAGAATACAGTATTTAAGGATTTGATTACCCAAATTTATTTAAACGAGGTTGATTCTCCTAAAATATTCAACCTCTCGTTGAGTGGTTTTAATGGGTGGTATCAATAAAACGATGGAAATAAATTGGCATGGTTCAATTCAAGGGAGCTAAGAGTCCAACGCTTTAGTTTTGGGGGTAAATCTTTTATTAACAAATACTCATAAAATTTAACAAAAATAAGTCTCATCTTTATAAGAAAATCGGTTGACAAAAATCTTTGATTGACAAATTATATTTTTTGAGTATCATTTAGTGTAGCTAGAGTCAAGGGGCTTTAGCTCAAGTGGCAGGTATTTGGTTCAGTCTGAAAAAGTGAGACTGGTAAAACCTGAAACTGACAATCCTTCAAATTGGCGAGAACCAAGTCAACTCGGGTTGTTATCAGCGCTCTAAGAATGATTTCTTAGGTCTTTGGGAGATTCCCCCTCTCTTTTTTAATTTTCAATTAATAAAGAGTGCTATTGTTAACTTTTGTTAACATAAATGAATCGGTCCTTGCATTAGCTAATAACGACAATTTGTAACCCTATTTAACCCTTTTTTGAACCATGCCAATAAATTTATTAGTCTTCAAACGGTAAAAACAGTGAGTTTAGGTTATATTAAAATAATTGACATTAATTATATTGTAACGACTCAGGCATCAAGCTGTCATATTATCAATAACCTAAGAAACCATTTCTTCTGCGGTTTGCAAGTCATTGAAAAATAAGGAGTGACGAAATGAAAATTTTCTTAACTCACTGATAATATGATTTTTTTTATACTGGAGTCGTTATTATTAACTCTAAATAATTGGAAAAACTTTAACTCTTTTTGGGGAAATTTATATGAATCAAAAGATTCTCACATTTGCAGTAGCTGCCGCGATTGGAATGCCTATGGCAGTCCATGCTGATGTCACGGTGTCAGGTAAAATCCAAGCAGAAGCAACCAGTTTGGAGGTTGCTGATGGTAATCAGAGGGTTGGGGTACTATTTCCTAGAGGTGATGGAGATAATGCGCCGAAAGCTGACGAACGTCATACGCTAACTAACGATGGTGGGGGTAGCATTCTTAATGAAGGGCCCAACGTACTCCGGTTTGATTTTGAGGAGAAAATGGGTAATGATATTAGTGCTGAAGCACGTTATGATGCGACTTTCAATACGTCTGGTAATTACGGCTCCAGTCTGACTGGTCTGGAGGCTTGGATAGGTTTGAGAACCTCCAATTTCCATTTCCGTTATGGTTCAATTGGTTCGGCTTACGTGTCATCAAAGGCGCTTATTGATCCGTGGGCGTATACTTCTCTGCAATCTGCTGGCACTGGTGGTGGTATGAGTGGAGAACATTTCAATGTTTTGTTTGGTACACCAACATCTGGTGTGATTCGCAATTCTAATGATATCAATTTTATTGGCGTGAATCATGCGAATGACCTTTATGGGATGACAAATGAAGGTGTCGTATCAGGCGGACTGGAATTGGGTATTGATTTTGGTGGATTTTCTGCCACTCTACAGGGGGTTGTTGATGACGCATCCGGTATGGATGGTGCAGGTCTTTTGGAATTCAGATATACCGCACCCAGCTTTGCTGTGTGGCTTGCTGGTTCTTTTTCAGATATAAGTGAAAGCGTTAAGTCGGGTATTGCTAATGTGGGAGACTCCATCGGATTAGAACCCGATAAACGGTTGGGCGGCGATTTTGCTAATTGGAAAATCGGTGGTCAATATAGAGGACCTGCGTTCACTGTCGGATTGCAGTATGAAGACGCTGAACTTGGGACTCTTGATACCATTATTAATGGTGTGATGCTTGCTGGCGGGTCGGTTGATGATGCTCAGTTTCTCTTTAACGAAAAAGGTGGAAAATATCTCCTTGGTTCTTTTGATATCAATATGAACGATTTCAGTATTGCTGCTTGGGTTGCTGGCTATAGCAGTGACATTAACGAGGGACTTCAAATGAGGGATGATATGGGCCAGCGAATAGATGAAGATGCCCTAAGCTGGGCTCTCGGTGCCAAGTATAACTTCAGCAGACGTTCGCAGGTTTATTTAGGTTATCGTCAGAGCGACAGTGAAAATGATCTCCGCGATGAAAATGTGGCTACTTTAGGTATAAGCCACTCTTTCTAATCATTCTTGGGTTATTATTAAAATTCGTAACGACTCAGGGCAACCACAAGGGATTGCCCCTACGTCATATTTTTAAAACTTGACGTATGAATATTGTTGTAGGGGCAATCCTTATATGGTTGCCCTGAGCTATAAACCTGACAGGTTTTTGCAACTTCGTGCTGGAACGCTAAACCTGTCAGGTTTTTTTTGTGAGTTCCGATATTAAAAATATTAAATTCGTTATAATTCAATAACTTAAATTGAAATAAGTGCTCTACGATTTTTATGCACGACCCTTATCAATAGTATTGATTGACCAACCCTGTGTCTGTTGTATGACTAATTCCAACAATGCTTGGATATGTTCAACATTATCATTCAGGGCGGGAATGTAATGAAATTCTTCGCCCCCTGCCTCTAAAAATATTTGACGATTGTCTTCGTCAATTTCTTCTAGCGTTTCTAAGCAATCCGCTGCAAAACCCGGACATATCACATCAACTCGTTTTATCCCTGCTGTGCCTAATGCTGTTAATGTGTGATCGGTATAAGGCTTGAGCCATTCTTCTCGCCCGAATCGGGATTGAAACACGACTTGCCACTTTTCTTCTTCTAATGGAATTTCTTCCGCTATTAAACTCGCCGTTTTATGACATTCGTCACTGTAAGGGTCCCCTGCATCGGAAAAGCGTTTGGGAATACCATGAAATGAAAACAATAGTTTATCGGGTGTGCCGTGCTTGACCCAATAATTTTTTATTTGCTCTGCCAGGGCATGAATATAGGCAGGATGATCATGATAGTGCGAGATAAAACGTAAATCGGGTAAACAGCGCCAGTGTTTTAATACATCACCCACTGCATCAAAAATAGAACCTGTTGAAGCGGAAGAATATTGGGGATAGAGCGGCAATATCAAAATTTTTTGTGCGTTGGTTTGGCGTAGTTCTTCTAAAGCTTTTGCAATAGAGGGATTGCCATAGCGCATACCTAAAGCGACGTTTATAGGTGTTGTAAAATGTGCCTTGAGTGCTTGTACAAGTGCTTGTGTCTGTGCTTGACTAATTGTTAGTAAAGGTGATCCCGCCTTTGTCCAAATTTTTTGATACTTGCGGGCTGAACGGCGCGGGCGAATGCGCAAAATAATGCCATGCAAAATCAGCCACCATAACCAGCGCGGCATTTCCGTTATTCTTGGATCAGACAAAAATTCGCTTAAATAACGCCGTAGTGCATTGGGTGTTGGCGCATCGGGCGTACCTAAGTTGACTAACAAGATACCCATTGTTGGCAGACGATCATGAATATCAGTATCGTGAGTGTAGTTCATATTTTCAAACTTGATATAGCAGCTTGGAAGAATATAGTATGCGAATTAAGAGTTGAAATTTTGGAGTCCAAAGCTTTAGCTTTAGGCGTTTTTTGGAATCCAAATTTGGAATCCAAAGCTTTAGCTTTAGGCGTTTTTTGGAATCCAAAGCTTTAGCTGATAGCATTTTTTGGAGTCCAAAGCTTTAGCTTTAGAACCTTGGTATTAAGTCGCCTGCGCATTGCGGACTCCAAAAAAATTAACCTGCCCCAGATTAATTTTTATTTTAAATCATGTTTTTTAACCCTTAATTCGCATTCATATTGCACCACGACCATTTATTGAAATGATAAATATGGTAATTTATTATTAATCAATGACTTATATAAAATAATTAATAATCTCTAATTGATATTATTCAAATTGCATCCAAAATGCAATTGTGCAAGAAAGTCAAAAAAAGTCCCTTGGCACAAGCTTTTGGATTCAACTAACAAATCATAGGAGTCACAATATGAGCGACATAGAAGAAATTGAAAACAATGCCATTGATGGAGAAGATGAGATGGGATCGTTAAATCATAGCATGGTGCAAACTAATTTGGCTGGTTTACTTAAGTTTAAATGCGATAAGAAACTTGCCGTTATGACAGAGTTAAGTCTAGACATCAGCAAGTATGATCTGAGTAAGTATGATATTGAGGCTTCGGCAGAACTTAAACCAGATGTTTGCGCTTATCTGAAACGCCCATTCATACCAGATGGTAAGAATGATCTGCTAAAGGTATCTCAAATGCCAGATTTAGTCATTGAGATACTTTCACCGCGGCAATCGGTTGATTATCTGATCAGAAAGACTAAAGCCTATTTTGAATTGGGTGTAAGAACCGGCTGGTTAGTGAACCCCAACCAAAAAATCATAACTATCTATTCACAGCATTCGCGCCATCTGCGATACAAAACCTTCGCCTTAGACACAACACCAGAAGTCATTGACGAGATCATAGATATCCGATTCTTAATTAAAGATATCTTTGAAGAAGAGGAGGAAGGGGAAAAATAGATCGAGTGTAGGGTGGGTAGGAGCGAAGCGGAAACCCACCATTCCATAGAATAAAAAGTTTCGTTCCTCTACCCATCCTACGCTACACTGCCATTAAGTTAAGCTTTTTCGTGAGGGCAACCATAAAGGATTGCCCCTACGATGGACGGTTTTGTAGGGGCAATCCCTTGTGGTTGCCCTCCCTTGTGGTTGCCCTCCCTTGTGGTTGCCCTCCCTTGTGGTTGCCCTTAACTTAATTCTCGTTCCCCTACGCTAGCTTAAATCCTCAAGCCTTGTTCAAGACAAACCTTTTCAAGACAAACCTTCAATTTTTCAGCCAGCACCCGCACATTGGGTTGATTCATCATGCTAAAATGATCACCCGGGACAACTTGGACATTCACCGAACCCTCAGCATATTGGTTCCAACCCCATGTCGGGTCCGATTTTATCTCATTCAATGCGTTTTCTTCAATCCGCTCGCTGGCTTGGAATAGCGCGATTCGAGTCGGTTTGATATTTTGTGGACTATAAGTCATTCGACAATTCGCTTTATAAACATCGATAAATCCTCGAATATCACTTTTGTCAGCGTCGGGCGGTAAAAAGGAGGCCTTCTTGAACTGTTGAAGAAGGTAATTTAATTGGCTCTCTGAGTCGAGCGTTTGGAGAATTTCATAAGACACTTCCAAGGGTTTTCCTAATCCCCGTTCTATAACATGGGCGGCATCGAACAGCCATTTAGCCTCATCCCAATCAGCATTTATCGGTTTCTCTACCAAATGAGGGGCAGTCATGTCGAAAATCGCTAAAAGTGCGACTTCATGTCCCTGTTTTTGTAATTGTTGAGACATTTCAAAGCCGACTAAAGCACCAAAAGAATGACCCCCTAATAAGTAGGGTCCTTGAGGCTGCACGGTTTGCATTTCTTTGAGATAGTGCGTTGCCATGTCTTCAATCTTGGTATAAGGCTTTGATTTGCCATCTAATCCGACGGCTTGCAAGCCATAAAAGGGTTGATCTTTGCCAAGTGTTTGTGCCAATTCATAAAAAGAAGTGACATTACCACCAATGCCGGGGACACAGAAAAAAGCTTGTTTGGTGCCGTTGGGTTGAATAGCAACCAGAGATGACCACATTTTTTCTGTTGATTGCTCAAGAACAATAGCTAACTTTTCAATCGTGGACTCTTGGAAAAGGATCGATAAGGGTAATTTCTTGCCAAACTGTTGCCCTATTCTCGCCATCAGGTTAACAGCTAACAGGGAATGCCCGCCCAATTCAAAGAAGTTGTCATGAACACCCACTCGTTCAATACCCAACACCGAAGCCCAAATGCCAGCTAACAATTCTTCATCAGGTGTTCGAGGCGCGACAAACTTTTTTTCTGATAGCTGATAATTACTTACTGATAATTGGGATAAGGCGCGACGATCTATTTTGCCATTGGGTGTCAAAGGGAGTGACATGAGTAATACAAAGTCCGATGGCACCATGTAGTCAGGCAAATTATCTTTGAGGGCGTTCCGTAGTTTATCCCGCAGTGAGTATTGCAAAAAGTTTAAAAAACCTTTATTTTCAAGCTCATGGGTGACACCTTTTTCCATTAGCACTTGCTCTTTAGGTGTCAGTTTGAACTCAATGCCAGCAGTCGATGCGCGTGAATAGGCAACTCTGCCCTTTAACCAATAAGATTCTGATTCGCCGGGCAGTTGTACATGCAAACTGATTTCCTTGCCTTTTTCAAAAGACATGCTACCCTCTAAGAGAGCACCTGCCGTACAAATATCCGCTGTTTGCAGTGGTATCGTTTGTTCTTCATATTTGACCAAGCATTTCGCTTGATAAGGAATCCGTGTCGGAATGAGATTGGAAACGACATAAGCGACTAAGCGTTTTTCGCCCGGTTCGTCTTCCCGCGCGATGACGACAGCCTCGCTCACATCAGGATGTTGAACCAATATGGTTTCGATGGCTTCCAATTCAATCCGAAAACCACGAATCTTGACTTGATTATCTATGCGTCCCAAGCATTCAATATTGCCGTCGGGGAGATAACGGGCTAAGTCACCCGTTTTGTAAAGACGTGCATTGGGATCATCACTAAACGGATTTTTGATAAATTTTTCGGCAGTCAAATCTGGGCGGTTGAGATAGCCACGCGCCAAGCTGACACCGCCAATGTGTAATTCACCAGTCACGCCAATTGGTAACGGCTCAATATTTTTATCCAAAATAAAGAGTTTGGCATTATAGATGGGGCGTCCTATAGGTATGGTTTTATCCAAAAATTGCGTGGGTTGGTCCAATGAAACTTCCTGTTTATCGACTGGTTTTTCTTGAGGAAATAAGGGAATTTCCTTGTAAGCAGTGACATCTGCACTGACTTCAGAAGAACCGTAGATATTAACTAAATACCCTTCAGGCAGCCTTTCGTAAAATAATTTAACTAAACGAGCAGGTAAGGCCTCCCCACTGCAAAACCAATACTTCACAGACGCGAGCTTTTGTAATTCATGCTCTCTTTGTTCTAAAAAGCTTTTCAGCAGAGAAGGTACCAGAAGGAGACGGACTATCTTATACTGATGCAGTATATTAATAATACCAACAGTATCCCGCATTTTGTCTTCGGTCAACAATACTAAAGAGACCCCTTTGAGTAACGGAGAAAATAGCTCAGCGACATGATCCACAAAATTGATAGAAGTACGGTGACAACACACTTCTTCTGCCTCAAAAGGATAAGTCTGCCACATCCAGTTCAATCGATTAACTATGCCTTTGTGGATACCTAATACCCCTTTAGGCTTTCCCGTCGAACCAGACGTATAAATCACATAAGCTAAATTCGTCGGCGTAACCCCACTTTTGAGATTTTCATAACGATACTGTGACAGCGTTGCTGCCTCAACATCTAAACAAATTACCTGCGCTTTAGTTTCTGGCACTTTGTCTTTTAGGCTTGATTGAGTCAACAACACAGGTATTTGGGCATCTTCCAACATAAACGCCAAACGCGCCACTGGATAAGCCGGATCAAGTGGCAAGTATGCGCCCCCCGCCTTGAGTATGCCTAATAACCCGATCACCATTTCAATTGAACGCTCAACGCAAATCCCCACTAACACTTCGGGTTTCACACCCAAGATTTGCAGATAGTGTGCGAGTTGATTGGCTTTGCTGTTTAATTGAAGGTAAGTCAGTTGTTGGTTTTCAAAGACGACAGCGATGGCATTTGGTGTTTTAGCAACTTGCTCTTCAAATAGATCAACCAGTGTCTTGTCACGCGGATAATCCGTTGCAGTATCGTTCCAGTCAACTAAGATTTTCTTTAATTCCACATCGGGCATGATTTGCAGTTCCCGAACCGGCACCCAAGGGTCACGGAGAATTTCGCCTAACAAAAATTCAAAACGCACTTTGAGACGTTCAATTTCATCTGCGTCAAAAAAACTCAGGTTATAATCAAAATCAACCTGAATATCACCTTGTTTATGAAACTCATCAACAAAGATGGCTAAAGCATTTTGTTCAAAATCGTGTGGTAAGAAGGTAAACTCGACTGTGCTGCCCTCAAAACTCGCATCATAGTTTTGATCCATATAAGACAGCGTTAAATCGAAAAGTTGTTGTCGGTTTTCCTGCTGAAGCCCTAGTTGTCGGTTGAGTTCACTGATTGGAAAACGCTGATGCCGATAATTCTGTTGCAATTCTCTCCTAATTGCTTGAATCAACTCAATAAAGTTTAAATCCAAGCCAAAATGGAACTTTGCTGGACCGACACCCACAAACAAGCCTACCGTTTGCTTAAAGGCTGCGCGACTCCGATTCAGTGTTGGTAATCCAATGACCAAATCTTCTCGATCACACGTCCTGACAAAATAACAATATAAAACGCCTAAAATGACATGGAAAGTGGAAACATTATTTTCTTTAGCAAAATCAATGAGTTGATTGTAAAAAGGTCGTTTGAGGCGCAAAATTGAACGTTGGCTTGGAACCGTTTTACCCTGAAATTGGGCAGCATGGTGAGGCACCAAAAGCGGCTCTGGCACTTCACGATATTTTTCTTGCCAGTAGTCTTTGGCTTTCACAAATTTTTCCGACTTAAGGTAAGCTTGATCGTTTTGAATGAAATCTTGGTAACAGTAATATTGTCCACCAGCTTGCCCGGTTACCAGAGCGTTATATTCTGCGGCAACACGTTGTACAATCAGGGAAGCTGCCCATCCATCCGCTATGAGATGATGGTATTTTTTCAACCAGTAATAACAATTAGTCGATACTTTGCATAATGCAAATTGAAACAATAACCCGTCATAAAGTTGGAAAGGCTTGACAAACTCTTGTTCCATCCATTTGAGAGCCAACTCGTGAGCATTTTCCTTTTCGGAAAAATCATAAAAGTCCAATTTGAGGTGGACATTTTCTGCAAAGGTTTGCGTGGGCAAACTTTCCCCCTCGTGAAGAATAATGCGTAGTGCATCGTTTTCCTGAATAACTTGATTGATGGCTTTTTCAAAAAGAGTCGGATTAATAGAACCATCTATTCGCCCATAGCCACCAATATTGTACAGTGGCACATCGGGATGCAGGATTTGATCGAGCCAAATATCTCTTTGCGGAGATGAGAGGGGGTAATGCTTAATGGTTTTGTTTGAAGTCATGTTAAAATGCCTTTTTGATAAAATATTAATCAGTACAACGAATATCGATCTGAACAAGTATATAGTATAACTTGATGATCACGTTTTTTTAACGAAAACAATAACTACAGGGATTGTATATAAGAAGGGATTTTAGAAACGCGCTTCACGGAGTCAACTTTTTCTTATTAGCACATTACTTGAGGTTAAATTTTTTAAACCGTTGATTTCAAAAGAAATATTTTTTATAAAAATAATTGACTGAAAAATCATAGTAAAAGAAAGTTTGTGGTAGGCAATCAAAAGACATTGCCTGTTCTCCTACTGGCTTAATTCTAACAATGCCTGACGAAAAGTTTGAAAACTTTTTGAGGTATTCCATGCGGGTTCCATATAGGGCGTGATAGTTTTCGCCAATTCAATTTTTGGTATCCCCCCCTTATAATAACCCGCTTTTTGTAGCAAACGTTCCAAGGTTTCCCAAGTGCCACCACGAATTTGATCTGGATTACGAAAGGCTGCCTTTTGGGAAATATCCGGAAAGCGTGGAAACGCCTTACGCAATGCCCTCACATCACCAAAAAACCAAGCTTCCAGTTCTTCCACTACAATGCGGTTGATCACCTGCGCTTCACCATCGGCTACAGTTTTTGAAATTAATCCGGCTGTCTGGCAAAGTTTTTCCAGTTTCGCCTTTAAACGTTTGCAATCTTCCTCGTCCCGATCTACCAGCACAACAATTCGCCAATCAGGTGGCAACCAGCGGCTATATCCCCGCAACCGTGTTGGCAATTCTTTCAGCAATGTTTTTTTGCCTCCCATCACATGACAGGCAAAAGTCGCACGTCCCAGTATCATTTTTGGTACCAGTACTTGTAAAGCCACCTCAGCAGAAGGCTCTTCTAGCAGAAATTCAATATGTCTCAACGTGCTCCCCCGTTATTAGTCAGCGGATCGCCGGCTTCAAAATATCCCTCCATCCATAATTGCCCTAACAGCGCACCTTCCGCTATAAATTCCTTGATACCCAACATATCCGAAGCACGTCGAGCTTGAGTAAAACCTTGTTTGTCCCGATACAATACCCACAATTCTTCTGGGCGTAAGCCATTAACAAAAAATGGCGAATGGGTTGTCACCATCATTTGTGTTTGCGCTGTGGCATTGCGACAGGCCTCACACAATTCGGGTAACAGGCGTGGATGCAAATGGTTTTCTGGTTCTTCGATGCCAATGAGTGGTAGCGGTTCAGGATTGTGCAACATCGTGAGATAAGCCAGCATTTTTAGTGTGCCGTCCGAAGCGTATTTCGCCAGTATCGGCTGTTCAAAAGGTGCGTCTTTGAGCCGCAGCATCAATCGGTCATCAGTTAAAATCTCCGCATATACCCGTTCCAAGCGTGGCACATAGTGGCGCAGGCGATCCAATATGTTATCCAAGTATTGCGGATATTGCTCGCGGAAATATTGAATCACATTGGGCAGATTGTCACCGGTTGGTGATAAATGCTCTTGCGGGCATGCTTCAGGAAGGCCGCGTGTATTATCGGCGGTTAGATAAGATATAAACCAACGAATCATGAAACGCCGCAAAGTGTTGATGTGGGGATATTTGGCAAACTGACCAAGCGTGTTGACTGCCAACATGTCAGCCGATTCTAATTTTTCGGTGATGCGCGTGTCCATAACGAACGGCACTTCACCGGAAAGAACAAAACCCTCACCCAGATGGAACTCTAAAAAACGCAACGGCTTGCCCTTGGAACCTTGCTGCCATTGCAACCATTCTTCCTCTACAACCGGCCCTTTAGTGGTTTCATTGATTGCCAAATAATAGGTGATGAGCGGGCTACGTGGTTCTTCCCGGTATTTCAACAAAAACTTCAACGGCCCCATGCTACCACGGGTTCGCATTTCACGAAAACGCCCGCGTTTGTCCCAAGCTCGACGCAGCCCGAAGGAAAAACATTCAGAAAGAAACGCAAACACATCAAACACCGTGGATTTGCCGCTGCCATTCGGTCCCAAAAGCACTGTCAACGTTGGGAGGAGAGGAAGTGCCAACGATTTAAGCGCACGATAGTTTTTCACCCCCAAGTATTCTAGGCGGGGCAGCTTGGTGGGATAGCTATCCCATTCAAATTGTTGTTCCATATTATGGCCTCAAAAAATTCTGCATGTTATATACTCCAAACAATAACTACAGGGATTGTATATAGGATTTCTGACGGAATTTATCGATCTGCCCGAAACATTAAAAAAAAGGCGAACGTTTTTCCAATCAAATCGCCATTAAAAATGAGCAATTTCCTTGAGTTTGTGTTCCTAAAATCCCTTTTTATATATAATACCTTCGCCAATTCACGGATTAAAATGATGGTTTTCCCCGATTCATGTTCCATAGGTTTCACTTATGGCTATGAGCGTTCCGCTACTTCGTTTCACATTTAATACCGAAGGGGTGACACATCAACATTTTTTTCCTCAACTAAAATTTCCTAACCCCTTTGGTGTGAAACGTAAATAGCCATAGGTGAAACCTATGTATTTAAGGCTTCAATTAAAAACCTTGTTATATGTACGTGAATTGGCTAAGGTATTAATATACAATCCTTGTAATTATTGTTGTTGTACTCAACTTATTGAACTTGAACCAAACATTCTCTTAACTTTTCTGCCAGTACTGAAACATTGGGCTGGTTCATCATGCTAAAATGATCACCCAGAACAATATGGACATCCAGCAATAATCAGATAATCGTTTTTTCAGAAAATCACGTCATGTCTGAACCGATGATAATGGTTCTTCCAGTAAATGGTTCTGGATGAAATATGACAAGTAGTTACCCAGCAATTTTTCGTTGATAGGCGGACATATGATGGAAGTATCTGTCAGCCCATTGAGCGTGTTTTTGCAGTCATAGTGTGGCACTTTTCCTTGAACGTACATTTCAGGCATGGTTAGTTCTTCTTCACAAGGCACCTTTTCAATAAAAAGGGAGGTGAGAGAAGATAAAGCATTTTTCTGAGAAGACTTCACAATATTGACTAATTCAGTCTGCCATTTATGATAGGGAGTCTGCTGAATCGGGTAGCCAAAAGAGTTGATCCAATCGAAAAGTTGGCTCGCTTGCAAGTGATGGGAATTCAATAAATGAAAAGCTTTTCCCAATGATTCTGCTTGCTGTGAGAGATGAACAATAGCTTGGCTCACATAATCTACTGGTGTCAGGTGCAAAGTGATATTTAGATCGGGCCACTTTCCAAGTTGGATACAGCCTTTAATCATTCTGAATATGAAGTCATCTGGATTCCAGATGTTTGTTTGGCTGTGTCCGACGATGGTGCCGGGTCGGTAAATACAGACAGGAAGTCCTCGTTCACGGGCCGTTATGACTAACTTTTCAGCCACCCATTTACTTTGAGCGTAGCCAAAAAAAAGACCTTCACTGTCATTCAGAGCCTCTGTTTCTCGAATGATTCGACCATCAAAATAGCCAGAAGAGTCGAAAACAGATAGGGTGGAAATGTAATGCACTGGCTTGATTTTGGTATGAGTCGCTAATCTCAAAATTTCTTGGGTACCCAGAACATTGGTTGCTTTAAGAGTATGGTATGGATAAACAAAATTAACCAATGCGCCATTATGATAAATGACATCAATTTGATTAGCTAAATCTTGAAATGATTGTTCTGAAAGTGCCAAAAGAGGTTGTGACAGTTCTCCAATGATAGGGATTATTCTGGAACGAAACGTTTCATTCCAAAGAAAATAGGATTCAAGCTTGCTCTGGAGTCTTTTTTTGCCTTCGTCAGCGTTTTCAGCCCGAACCAGACAATAGATATTTGCCGTTGTTTGCACAAGGAGTTCATAAAGTAAATAGGCACCCAGAAAGCCAGTTGCTCCGCTCAAGAAGATAGATTTAGGTTTCAGGTCCTTAACGGGTACTGCTGGCAGTTGAATAGTCGAATCTAAAACGGCTTCCGCATTGAGATCGATGACGGTTTTCGTGGCAATGATTCCTACCTGACGAATCTGGTCAATGGTTTGAGCCATTCCAGCAATTGTGGGTGATTCAAAAAGTTGGCGTAATGGGATATCCACAGATAAAGTATCACGAATACATGACATCACTTGGGTGCCGATGAGAGAATGTCCGCCCAATTTAAAGAAATTGTCATGGATACCAACTCGCTCAATACTCAACACATCAGCCCAAATTCCAGCCAACAATTCTTCCTCTGGGGTACGAGGGGCGACAAAATCCTTTTCTGATAACTGATAACGGTTCACTGATAGCTGAGAAAGTGCGCGGCGATCTATTTTACCATTTGGCGTGAGTGGCAGGTTTTCTAACGTGACAAAGGCTGAGGGTATCATATAATCGGATAGCCGTTCTTTTAAAAAATCACGTAATGCGGTATTTTCAACGACTTGCCCATATATTGGTTGGTACGATATAGGCGACTAAACGCTTGTCCGTTTCCGAAGTTTCATGGAGAATCACGGCATTTTCTGTCACAACATGTTGCAGGGGTGGCTTGCATGACAGTAATGCTATCATGGTTCAATTTCTCTAATAACTGTAAACCATCACTCACATCATAACGATGGGCTAAAACGATTTTTGCTCCCACAATCAAGGGCAAGTATATTTCCAGTGCTGCAATATCAAAAGAAATCGTCGTAATAGCTAACAACACATCAGCTTCAGTCAATCCTGGTTGTTTTTGCGTCGAAGTTAAGAAATTAAGCAACGAAGAATGAACAATTTGCACACCTTTAGGATTTCCCGTCGAACCTGACGTATAAATCACATAAGCCAAATTTTCTGGCGCAACCCCACTTTTGAGATTTTCTTCACTGTACTGTGACAATGTTTCGGTTTCAGCATCTAAACAAAGCACAAAATACGCCGTTTTTGGCAACCCTTCTTTTAAGCTTTCTTGAGTCAACAACATCAGCACTTGAGCATCTTCCAACATAAACGCCAAACGCGCATTAGGAAAAGCCGGTTCAAGTGGCAAATATGCGCCCCCCGCTTTGAGAATAGCTAATAGTCCAATCACCATTTCTAAGGAACGCTCAAGACAAATTCCCACCAAAACTTCCGGTTTCACACCCAAAGTTTGCAGATTCAGCATCGGGCATGATTTGCAGTTTCCTCACCAGCACCGAAGGGTTACGGAGGATTTCACCTAATAGAAACTCAAAACGCGCTTTGAGACGTTCAATTTCATCTGCATAAAAAAAGCCAAGGTTGTAGTCGAAATAAATATTGACATCGTCATATTGATAAAATTCTTCAATAAAGACAAAAAGTGCATGTCCTTGCGGGTGAAAACCGTTAGCTAAATACACCGCTCGACTAGAATTTCCATTGAAATGAACATCATAATCGTGTTTGGCATAAGACAGCTTGAGATTAAACAGTTGTTGGTTGCTATGTAGTCCAACTTGCTGGGTAATTTCACTGAGAGGAAAACGTTGATGTCGATAATCTCTTTGTAATTCTTTGCTAATCTTTTCTACTAGTTCGACAAAACTCAATTCTGTCCCAAAACGGAACCAAGCAGGATTGACATTTCTAAACAGACCCACCGTTTGTTTAAAAGCACCAGTACTCCGATTCAGTGTTGGTAATCCAATGGCAAAATCCTCTCGGTGACACATCCGCACAAAATAACAATAGAGTGCGCCTAAGATGATATGGAACGTGGAAACATTATTTTCTTTAGCAAAATCAATGAGTTGATTGTAAAAAGGCCGTTGGAGGCGCAAAGTTGCGCGTTGGCTTGGGATGGTTTGACCCTTGAATTGAGCCGCATAGCGACGCACCAAAAGCGGTTCTGGCACTTCGCGATATTTTTCTTGCCAGTAGTGTTTGGCTTTCACAAATTTTTTCGACTCAAGGTAGGCTTGATCGTTTTGAATAAAATCTGGGTAAGCATAATTTGTCTGCTCACTCGTTTTTCCTGTTGTCAGGAAATTATAGGCGGCGGCAACCCGCTGAACAATTAGGGAAATTGCCCAGCCATCTGCTATGAGATGGTGGTATTTGCCAAACCAATAATAACAATTAGCCGATATTTTGCATAATGCAAATTGAAACAATAACCCGTCATAAAGTTGGAAAGGCTTGACAAACGCTTGTTCCATCCATTTGAGAGCCAACTCGTGAGCATTTTCCTGTTCGGAGAAATCATGGAAATCCAGTTTCAGTTGGATATTTTCGGCAAAGGTTTGTGTGGGCAAACTTTCTCCCTCGTGAAGAATGATGCGAAGTGCATCGTTTTCCTGAATAACTTGATTGATGGCTTTTTCAAAAAGAGTCGGATTAATAGAACCATCTATCCGCCCATAGCCACCGATATTGTACAGTGGCACATCGGGGTACAGAATTTGCTCGAACCAAATATCTCTTTGTGGAGATGATAGGGGGTAATGCTTAATGGTTTTGTTTGAAGTCATGTTAAAATGCCTTTTTGATAAAATATTAATCAGTACAACGAATATCGATCTGAACAAATATATAGTATAACTTGATGATCACGTTTGTGATTTAAAAAAAATATCATTGATCGCACTAAAATAAATATAAATAACATTAAAAATCAATCCCTTATAAAATACAATCCCTGTCGTTTAAGTGAAAGGAACAAACCCAAAAAAACTTCCACGAACCCTGACAATAACTACAAGGATTGTATTTTAGAAAGGATTAGATCAGACTGATATTTCGCACAATCGCTTTAACTCAAGGAAAAAAATCAAATCAGACGACGATCCAATCCCTTATAAAATATAATCCCTGTCGTTTAAGTGAAAGG